>ERZ1674274.164-NODE-164-length-9763-cov-4.688916_pt1 | contig 9763 bp, 8 predicted proteins | sample MGYA00581195_ERZ1674274 | MGnify/ENA primary metagenome ERZ1674274 (study PRJEB41354, sample SAMEA4873306) | human saliva metagenome | biome: human-associated habitat [ENVO:00009003]; feature: mouth environment [ENVO:08000002]; material: saliva material... | reverse complement strand
GCCCTTTGTAATACTTCTACAGACGCCTTGTAGAAAGATTACAGACGCCTTGTAATTTTCTGTAATGGGCACTTGAAGGTTTTTTGTATTGCTCTTTTGATCGTGAAATCAGTGTAGATGGGTGAATCGTTGCTATTCTAATAGGGTTGAATTGTGTCTGAGGAGTTTGGCTTTAAGCCCTATTTATAAGAAGTTAAGCAGGCATCTATCGTTTCTAATCACTATAAATCGAGAAGTAAAGGCATTTATACTGACAGGTACATTACAAGGCTTTTGGTTGTATAAGCGTTTTATTGTGTGGCAATTTGTTGGTCTGACTGGAAATATAAGACCAAAGAAAAAGTGAGAAGTGACTTGGTTTATAACCAAAAAACTTCTCACTTTTTTGTCGCACTTCATGTGCGATACATAGCACTGAATGGTATTTAACTTTTTGTTTTACAGTATATTATGGTGTAGAGTTACCCTATGGGGAATATTACCGTTTGGTGGTAATATTATTTAAGGAGCACCTGTCGGGCAAATTCCCATATTACAATACCTGCTGTGACACTCACATTAAGAGAATGTTTCGTACCAAACTGTGGGATTTCTAAGCAACCATCGCTCATGTCAACAACACTCTGTTTAACTCCCTTTACCTCATTTCCCATGACGATAGCATAACGAGTATTGCCTGTATTAGAGCAAAGTGTGTCTAAAGACATGTCCTGTAGCTTAGTAGAATGCTCTACTTGCTCCACACTGTACACACAAACTCCTTGCTGATGCAGCTCCTCAATGGCTTCTTCTGTCGTCTTGAAGTATCGCCAGTCGACGGAGTTCTCACCGCCAAGTGCCGTCTTGTGTATCTCTGCATTGGGTGGAGTGGCAGTGATACCACATAGATAGACAGCCTCAACACGGAAAGCATCAGCCGTACGGAAGACACTTCCCACGTTATACAATGACCGTACATCATCCAAAACAACGATGAGTGGCAGCTTATCAGCCTCTTTGAACTCCTCAATAGAGAGGCGATTCATTTCGATTGTGCGTAGTTTCCGCATATTACTTTAAGCTGAAAGCCAGCGCATAGGCCTTGATTCTCTTCACCATTGACAGCAAACCGTTGCTACGAGTGGGTGAAAGATGCTGTCGAAGACCAATCTTATCAATGAAATAGAGGTCAGCATCAATGATTTCCTGCGGAGTATGGTTGTCCAACACTTGTATCAGAAGGGCTATTATGCCCTTGGTTATGAGCGCATCGGAGTCGGCTGTGAAGACGAGCTTACCATCTTTCTCGTCACATTGCAGCCATACACGACTCTGACAACCATCAATCAGGTTCTGTTCATTCTTGTACTGCTCGTCCAATGGTTCCAGTTCATTGCCCAGATCAATAAGCATCTGGTACTTATCCATCCAATCGGTGAAGTCTGAGAACTCCTCGATTACGGCGTCTTGTGCTTCGTTTATTGTCATAGTTCTTTATTATATGTTTGGAAGTTATAGGAGTTATAGGAGCTAAAGGGATTAAAGATGATGTAGCCAAAACGGTTATATCCGTATTGGGATGAGGCTTTTGGCTTCGCTATCTTAACTCCTTTGACTTCTTTACTTCCTAAGATTTACTCTTAACCAACTTAAACAACTTGTCGTTAGGGCGCACCTTATCAGGTACCGGGATAGAGACACGCCATCCTTGTTCAGCCACTTCAACGGGTTTGAGGTCGTAACGTATCTCGTCAGCATTGAGGAACATTGCTCCAGTAGTATTACCTGTGATGAGCAATTTCTCACCCTTTGCAAAAGTATTTGCCTCGACTGCTATCTCTGCGACGCCCAAACGAGAGAAATACTTCATCACTTTACCGATGAGAACCTTCTTCTCTGTAGCCTTGTTGCCGTATTCTTTGGTCCATTCGCCCATCTTCTGTCCTTGATAATAGCCATCCCAGAAACCACGATTGAAGACTGTTGAGAGGCGTTCATCCCACTTATCCTTCTTCTCTTCGGTGAAAGTGCCGTCAAGAACACTCTCTATGGCTTCTTTATAGCAGCTGACAACGGTGTGAACATACTCTGGTCCACGGGCACGACCTTCGATCTTGAACACTCGAACACCTGCATCCATCATCTTATCAATGAAGCGAACGCTCTTCAGATCCTTGGGACTCATGATGTATTTGTTGTCTATTTCGAGCTGATTTCCCGTCTCATTATCGGTCACAGTGTAGCTACGTCGACATATCTGAACGCACTCGCCACGGTTGGCAGAGCGGTTTGCGTCATGCAGACTCATGTAACATTTGCCTGATATGGCCATGCAGAAGGCACCATGGCAGAACATCTCAATGCGGATCGGTTCACCCTTTGGACCACAGATGTTCTGTTTCAGAATCTGTTCGTGTATCTCTTTCACCTGATCCATGTTCAGTTCGCGAGCCAATACGGCAACATCAGCAAACTGTGCATAGAACTTCAGAGCATCAATGTTTGAGATGTTAAGTTGTGTGGAGAGGTGAACTTCAACGCCCACTTGCCTACAATACATCATAACAGCTACGTCACTGGCAATTACGGCAGTGATATTTGCAGCCTTTGCAGCATCAATAATCTCGTGCATCGTTGTGATATCTTCACCGTAGATGACAGTGTTTACCGTCAGATAGGTCTGGATACCGTGTGCCTTACACGTCTCTGCAATCTCATTGAGGTCATCAATGGTGAAGTGATTGGCAGAGTGTGAACGCATATTCAGCTTCCCAATGCCGAAGTAAACGGAGTTTGCTCCAGCTTGTATGGCAGCAGCCAGCGACTCACGTGAGCCTACAGGCGCCATTATTTCATAATCATTTATCTCCTTGTTCATCGTCTTTTTATCCTTTTCTTAGGGCTTTTATATAATCAAAAGTATAGGGGTTATACTGTCCTTTGTTTCAGTCAGCGACTGAAAATCAGCCGCAAAGTTACTCAAAATAATCGAGAAAAGGGCATAAGCGATATGTTTGAAAACAATAAACCACATGCTTTACGCAGCATTATGGAGCGTTACGTTATGCTTTACGCATTGTCTTCTATCATTCTCTGGGATGGTTTCAACGTTTTGATACATGGTCTTTGACATACTGATACATAGGATATATGTATGCAGAATGATAGCATTGCGAGGTGCTAATCAGCAAATAGTCAGAGTGTTCTTCGCCCATCTGCAAACTATTTTGTATCTTTGCATGCTTAATTTTAGCGAGGATAAAACAGGATGAAAAAACTCTATATAGAGACATATGGCTGCCAAATGAACGTGGCAGACTCTGAAGTTGTGGCTTCAGTGATGAAGATGGCAGGCTATGATGTCTGTGAGAACGAGGAAGAAGCTGATGCAATCTTCCTTAATACATGCTCTGTGCGTGAGAATGCAGAGAACAAAATATATAATCGACTTGACACTTTACATGCTGAACAACGGAAGGGACGTGAACTGATTTTGGGCGTTCTGGGTTGTATGGCAGAACGTGTGAGGAATGATTTGATACAGAATCACCACGCCAACCTTGTGTGTGGTCCAGATTCTTACCTCAATCTACCGGATATGATAGCGCAGTGTGAGAACGGAAGGAACGCTATGGATATAGAACTATCAACCACTGAGACCTATCGAGACGTCATTCCACAGCGTATTGGTGGTAATCGTGTGTCAGGATTCGTTAGTATCATGCGTGGTTGTAACAACTTCTGTCATTATTGTATCGTACCGTTCACACGTGGAAGGGAGCGCTCACGCGATGTGGAAAGTATCCTTAAGGAAGTGCAGGATTTGCATGATAAGGGCTTCAAGGAGGTAACGTTGCTCGGACAAAACGTCAATTCGTATGGTCTGTTACCCAATGGTAAGCGCCCAGAGAACGGAACTTCTTTTGCAGAACTGTTGCGGAAGGTAGCGCAGAGTGTGCCTGATATGCGTGTACGCTTCACTACTTCCAACCCTGAAGATATGACTGAAGATATCATTGAGGCTGTTGCAGCAGAACCAAACCTCTGCCATCACATTCATTTCCCAGCACAGAGCGGTAGTAATAGTGTATTGAAGCTGATGAATCGTAAGTATACTCGTGAGGATTACTTGCGGAAAGTAGCTGCCATTCGTCGACTTATACCTGACTGTGGACTGACAACTGATATCTTTATCGGCTATCATAATGAGACGGAAGAGGACTTTCAACAGACACTTTCACTGATGCGTGAGGTGGGATTTGACTCTGCTTTCATGTTTAAATACTCTGAACGCCCCGGCACTTATGCGGCAAAGCACTTGCCTGATAATGTGTCAGAGGATGAAAAGATACGTCGCTTGAATGAGTTAATTCGTCTTCAGACAGAGATTTCGGCTGAACAAAACAAGAAAGATGAGGGAAAAGAGTTTGATATACTTATCGAACGGTTTGGTAAACGTAGTCGCGAACAACTCATGGGACGCACTCCGCAGAACAAAGCCGTGGTCATTGCACGTGGTAATCACCATATCGGCGAGACCGTTCGAGTACGCATTACGGGTTCAACCAGCGCCACCCTCTTCGGAGAAGAAGTATAAACGTGTTGTTGATAAGAAGATAAAACCGCAAAATATTTTGCGGTTTTGCTATTTAATAGCTATATTTGCACAGAGGAATCCAAACAATAAAAGTAAGGCAGTAGCATAGATGCATAGAGCATTTCAGGCTTATTACCATATCTCAGATAATATAAAAGAGATTGGGATAGAACATTAGATGCTTTCTGAGGTCACAATAGCTGGGCTTTATAATGGCGTTTACAACACTAAACAACAGAAACATTTTAAAGAAATCCATAATTTGGAAAAGTTGTTTGAGGTGTTTTCAGTGTCAGATGTAGTATCATCATTTGGCAAAAATAAGGCAACGTTACATCAGTGAGGGGTTGTTATAGACGACTTTGATCTACTGATAGGATCAACAACAGTGACAGATGATAGTATTCTTGTTACTGATAAGATGGGTCATTTAGGAAGGGTTCCAGATGTAAAAATAGAAAAATGGATAAGCACATAAAGCGTCTATGAAGGAATTTATACACGTATTACTAAGGTTTGTACCACCTTATAAGAAGTACCTTGTCATGTCGATAATCTTTAATATCTTATCGGCACTTCTCAATATCTTCTCTTTTGCAACGCTCATACCACTCCTTCAGATACTCTTTAAGGTTGATGCTGGGACTGGAGCAACACGTATCATGTCGTGGAGTGAGGGTTCTTTTAAGGATGTTTTATCAAACAATGCTGATTATTATACGCAGATTTATATTACAAGCTGGGGACCTACGACTGTCTTATTAGCTATTGGATTGGTCCTTGCCTTCATGACTTTTCTCAAGACTGGGGCTTATTTCTTATCCTCAGCTTCTATTATTCCTATCCGAACGGGTGTAGTTCGTGATATTCGTAACCAGCTTTACCAGAAAATAACATCTCTTTCACTGGGCTTTTTCAGTGAAGAAAGGAAGGGAGATATCATTGCTCGTATGAGTGGAGACGTACAAGAGGTGGACAATTCCATCATGTCTTCTATTGATATGTTGTTCAAAAATCCCGTTCTTATAGTGATTTATTTTGTTACGTTGCTTATTATCTCATGGCAGTTGACGCTCTTTACACTTATCTTTGTTCCAGTCTTTGGTTGGTTCATGGGCTTTGTAGGTCGTAAACTGAAGCAGAACAGTATCACAGCACAGACTTTGTGGAGTGATACCATGAGTCAAGTAGAGGAGACTTTGGGTGGTTTACGTGTTATTAAGGCTTTCTGTGCAGAAGACTTAATGGATGAACGCTTTGATAAAATCAACTCACAGTATCGCAATGACATCATGCGTGTCAATATCCGTCAGCAACTTGCGCACCCTATGAGTGAATTCTTGGGAACAGTAATGATTGTCGTTGTGCTATGGTTTGGTGGTACACTTGTCCTTGGTCAGTACCCAATTATTAGCGGGCCGACTTTCATTTATTATCTTGTTATCCTCTATAGCATCATCAATCCACTGAAGGAATTCTCCCGTGCAGGCTATAATATCCCTAAAGGACTTGCCTCTATGGAGCGTATTGATAAGATTCTTAAGGCTGAAGTGGAGATACAGGAGCCGAAGAATCCTGTTCATATCAATGCTTTTGAACATGAGATAGAATTCCGTCATGTCAGCTTTGCTTATACTGATGAGAAAGATAAAGACGGTAATTCTGTGTTGCATTGGGTGTTGAAGGATATAAACCTTGTCATACCAAAGGGCAAAACGGTTGCTTTGGTTGGGCAGAGTGGTAGTGGAAAGTCCACCTTATTAGATCTGATACCTCGTTACTATGATGTTCAAGAAGGTGAGATCCTCATTGATGGAATCAACATAAAGGACCTAGGAGTGCATGATTTGCGTCAGCTTATTGGTAATGTTAACCAGGAAGCAATCCTCTTCAACGATAGTTTCAAGAATAACATATCCTTTGGTTCGAATGCTTCTGAAGAGGCAATCATTGAAGCTGCGAAGATAGCCAACGCCCATGACTTCATCATGCACAGTGAGAAGGGGTATGATACGAATATTGGTGACCGTGGCGGTAGGCTCTCTGGAGGACAACGCCAACGTGTAAGTATTGCGCGTGCCATCCTTAAGAATCCTCCAATTCTTATCCTTGATGAGGCTACATCAGCACTTGATACGGAGAGTGAACGACTTGTTCAGGACGCACTTTACCGTCTTATGAAGACTCGAACGACCATTGCTGTGGCTCATCGACTATCAACTATTAAGAATTCTGATGAGATTTGCGTGATGCATGAGGGTAGAATAGTAGAAAGAGGTACGCATGATAAGCTCATGGAAATGAACGGATATTATAAGAAACTGCATGATATGCAGGAGATATAATCATTAGTAATAAAGAAAGGGGTAATAAATCAATTTGAAAATGGATATGAAGTTAAGTAAGACATTTAGTCCTATAGTTGCTTTATTAGTCAATTTACTAATTGCTTTCGTGGTCTATAACATCTCACGAATAGAGTTTATTTTAGAGAATCTCAGTTATTTCTCAGAGCATTTATCGTTCTCTTACCTGTTAAGGATGTTCGGTGGAGGGTATATGTTTGACCGTTCTGCCATTGTTTATTCCAACGCTCTTTACATAGTTTTAATGCTTTTGCCCTTCTGGCAAAAGGAAAATGCAGTTTATCATAAGCTATGTAAATGGGTTTTCGTGGTTGTTAACAGCATCAGTCTTGTTGTTAACTTGTGTGATTCAGTTTATTTTCCATATACTTTAAGGCGTACAACAACCAGTGTGTTCCGTGAATTCCGTAATGAAACGAACCTCGGAGATGTCTTTTGGGGTGAGTTCTTGGTGCATTGGTACCTCGTCTTACTTGCAATCGTTGTAATATGGGGTATGTGGAAGTTGTATTATATGCCTAAAACAAACGTAAAGGAGTTTACAAAGAGGTCAGAAAAGCTACGCTTTGCAGGTGTACAACTTCTTGCATTGGTCATCTGTGTACCTCTGGGAGTTGGTGCTTGTCGTGGTGGATTGGAGACTGGTGTACGTCCAATCACCATAAATAATGCTAATCAATACGTTGATCGCCCCACTGATTGTGCCATTGTTCTCAACACACCGTTTGCCTTGATGCGTACGATAGGTAAGGATGTCTTTACTGTTCCCAGTTATTTCAAGTCGGAACAAGAGGCAGCTAAGATCTTTACACCTATCCATAAGCTTACTCCAACAGGTTCTTTCCGTCATAAGAATGTGGTGGTTCTTATTGTAGAAAGCTTCGGTCGTGAGTATATCGGTGGACTGAACAAGATGTATTTTGGGGGTAAATACAAAGGATATACGCCTAATGTGGACAAGCTTATAGAGAAAAGTGCCGTTTGGTATTATTCCTTCTGCAACGGAAGAAAGAGTATTGACGGTATGCCAAGTGTACTCTGTGGTATTCCAATGTTCAAAGAGCCATTTGTTCTTACTCCTGCTTCAATGAACAATTATACAAGTATGGCAGGTTTGTTGTCCAAAGAAGGGTATAGCACTGCTTTCTTCCACGGTGCCAATCGTGGGTCTATGGGATTCTTGGCATTTGCCAATAAGACAGGATTCCAGCAGTATTACGGCCGTCAGGATTATGATGCTGATCCACGTTTTGGCAAGGGCAAGGATGACGATTTCGATGGTCATTGGGGCATTTGGGACGAACCTTTCTTGCAATATTGGTGCACGAAGATAGGAGAAATGAAGCAACCGTTCATGACAACATGCTTTACTGTTAGCAGTCATACACCTTATATCATCCCAGAAAAGTATAAGAAGGTGTATCCTGAAGAAGGAATTGTCATGCACAAATGCATCCGTTACACGGATATGGCCATTGGTAAGTTCTTTGAAAAGGCCAGTAAGCAACCTTGGTTTAAGAATACTATCTTCGTCATGACCAGTGATCACACCAATCTTAGTGATCATCAGCAGTACCAAACAGACATTGGTGGCTTCTGTTCACCTATTATTATATATGATCCTTCACAGGAATTGGTGAAACCAGGTATGCGTAATGGCATCGCACAGCAGATAGATATCCTGCCAACAGTACTGAGCATACTGAACTATAACAAACCTTTCCTGTCATTTGGATGCGATCTTATGACCACACCAAACGATGATACGTATGCTGTCAACTATCTTAATGGTATCTATCAGTATGTAAAGCATGGATACACTATGCAGTTTGATGGTAATAAAGTGATTGGGATGTATAAGCTGACTGACCTCCTTATGAAGCATAACCTTGTGGGGAAGGTGAAGGAACAGGCACAGATGGAAACAGAATTGAAAGCCATTATTTATCAATATATGTACCGAATGGTGCATGATAAACTGCTTGCAAAATGAAAAAAGTACTCTCCTATATAGCCTATGTGTTAGCTTATGGCTTTTGGTATGCCATGTCATTACTGCCTATGTGTGTACTTTACGTCTTCTCGGATGCTCTTTATCTGCTTGTCGGGAGGGTTGTTAAGTATCGTCATAAGGTGATATGGAAGAATCTTAAGGAGAGTTTTCCAGAGAAAGATGAAGCAGAACTACAACGAATAGAGTGTGACTTCTATCGTTATTTTTGCGATTATCTGGTTGAAACCATCAAGCTCATGACGATGAGTAGGCGTGAATTGCGCAAGCGGATGGTGTTTACAGGAACAGACCAGATGAATGTTCTGCTTGAGAAGGGAGTGTCATGTGCTGTCTATCTTGGGCATTATGGCAATTGGGAGCTTATCACATCACTCCCTTTATGGGTTTCCGAGAAAGGACAATGTTGCCAGGTTTATCATGTATTAGAGAACGAACGTTTTGATAAACTGTTCAAACAGGTACGTGAAAAGCAGGGTTCCATCTGCATACCGATGGCAGAAACGCTGCGTCGTATCATTGATTTCCGACAGAAAAAGCAGCCTATTGTTATCGGGTATATCTCCGATCAAGCTCCATTCTGGAACAATATCCACCATTGGTTACCTTTCCTGAACCATGACACTCCTGTCCTTACTGGTAGCGAACGCATTATAAAGAAAACCCAACAAGCTGTGTTCTATGGTGATGTGTCACGTATCAGCAGAGGACATTATCGGTGTGATTTTAAGTTGATAACCAATGAGCCAGCAAAATATAAGGATTGGGAAATAACCGATAAATACTTTCAGTTGTTAGAAGAAACCATCC
>ERZ1674274.155-NODE-155-length-10104-cov-2.940392_pt1 | contig 10104 bp, 7 predicted proteins | sample MGYA00581195_ERZ1674274 | MGnify/ENA primary metagenome ERZ1674274 (study PRJEB41354, sample SAMEA4873306) | human saliva metagenome | biome: human-associated habitat [ENVO:00009003]; feature: mouth environment [ENVO:08000002]; material: saliva material... | reverse complement strand
AAAGAGGGCATATCTACATTTCTGATATACCCTCTTGTTTTAAAAGATATTTTGTTTAGAATTCTATCCTATAAAGTGTATTTGCCCAATAAAGTATAGTAGGAGGTATCCAAGAATAAGAGATATAAGTCCACATGTGAGCCCTACTTTCAGCATTTCGTTCTGTTTAACTAATCCTGTTGAATAAGCAATCGCATTTGGAGGAGTAGAAATAGGTAAGCACATGGCAGTTGATGCTGCGATAGCAATACCAATGAGGATTGTACTTGTTCCACCGATACCACCTAACTTGTCACCCATACCGCGACATACAACTGCAAGAATTGGTACTAGGAGAGCAGCTGTTGCGGTATTAGAGATGAAGTTGGAAAGGAAGTAGCAGATTAGACCAGAGATAGCAAGAATAGCGATAGGACTCCAGTTACCGAAAGGTATACTCTCAATTGCCGCGTCTGCTAACCCAGAACCATTCATGCCTAAACCGATGGCAAATCCTCCAGCTACCATCCATATGACACTCCAGTTGATTTCTTGTAAGTCTTTGGCTGTTATGACACCTGTAATAGCAAAGATTCCCATTGGTAGCATTGATACAGTATTTGTGTCAATACCTGTTACATCCTTTGGGATAACCCACAAGAGTATGGTGATTATGAATGTAATGATTACTACCCACATGCGCCAACCACGATGAACCTCACCATCAATCTTTAGATGAATAGTCTTTTGGGTAAAGGGGAAGAAATGTAGGATAATACGCCAAGAGATGATTAATAGGATAATTACCAATGGAGTCATGAATGCCATCCAGTGGAAGAAGTCGATATTCATGTTCAAACCTGCAGGGTCATTGAGATATTTCAGCGCAATGAGGTTAGGAGGAGTACCAATAGGGGTACCCATTCCGCCAAGGTTTGCTGCAACAGGGATTGATAGAGTCAAAGCAATACGTCCTTTTCCTGTGGCAGGTAAAGCTGCGAAAACAGGTGTAAGAAAGGTTAGCATCAAAGCTGCTGTAGCTGTATTCGAGATGAACATAGAGAAAAGACCTGTGATTAGGAGAAATCCTAAGAGAACATTTTCACTCTTCTTACCGAAAGGTTTGATAAGATTGCGCGCAAGAAGTGTATCAAGCCCCGATTTAGAAGCGGCAATTGCCAAAATAAAACCTGCTAAGAAGAGCATAATGATAGGATCTGCAAAGGATGCCATGATCTCCTTTGAGTCAAGAAGGTCTCCAACTCCGTCATGCTTAAAGACTCCGAAGGCATTCTTTGACACTGTGACGCACATGATGGTCATAATGCTGAGAGATGTCGCCCACGCCGGAATACATTCCGTTAGCCACGAGAGTGTAGCAAAAACGAAGATGGCAATGATGCGTTGTTGAACTACTGTGAGACCGTCAATTCCGAAAGTACTGGTTGGTAAGTTCCAAATAATGACTGTCACCACTACAATTGATAATAGTTCCCATAACTTCTTCATGTCGATATGGGTGCTTAAAGCATTAGAATTTTCTTCTGCCATGGTAGTTAGTTGTTTTGTTAATAATTTTAGATTGTTTAGTTATTTATGGCGGCTAAAGTACAAAAAATATTCTTAACGGGCAAAGAATCCCTCTTTTTTTGTAATTTTGCATATTAATTTTCTAAATTATGCGCCAATTATCAGTACTTATCCTTTGTTTCTCATTGTTGGTTTCCTGTGGTCTTCGACAGCAAAAAGCAAATGAAGAGGTAGGGGAAACAGGGTTTAAATATGCTCGGAATATCATAATGGAGCATAAAGATGGCTATGTTGTTGTAAAGTTGCTGAACCCATGGAAGAAGGGAACAATTCTACAAACATATTATCTCATGCCACGTAATGCAGAGTCGGAGAATATCTCGGATGGAGTACGTGTGGATGTTCCTATTCAGCGAAGCGTAGTCTTTACATCGGCTCATGCAAATCTATTGGAAATGTTGCATGCAGAAAAGGCTATATCCGGTGTGGCAGATCTGAAGTATATGTTGATTCCTGATATTTGGAGGCGAGCACATCGTAAAGGAGGAATCGTGAACTGTGGGGATGCGATGAAACCTGATGTGGAACAAATCATAGATTTAAAGCCTGAGGCAATCTTGCTTTCTCCTTTTGAAAACAGTGGTGGTTATGGTCGCTTGGAAGAGATAGGCATACCTGTTATAGAATGTGCTGACTATATGGAGGAGTCTGCCTTGGGACGTGCAGAGTGGATGAAGTTCTACGGATTACTCTATGGACGAGAGCGTGAAGCCGATTCCTTGTTTGCTGTTGTTGAGAAGAACTACCAGGCTTTGAGTAGGAGAGCAAGCCAAAGTAAGGTAACACGCAGTGTTTTACCCGATAGGAAAGTAGGTCCAGTATGGTACCTTCCTGGTGGGGAAAGTAGCGTAGGTCTGCTGTATAAGGATGCTCATGGCGTGTATGCCTATGCTAAAGATAAGCATAGCGGTAGTTTGTCTATGCCTTTCGAAACAGTATTGGACAAGTTCGCACAGAGCGACTTCTGGATTCTTAGCTATAGAGGTGACTTCAATCGTGCGAAGTTATTGGCAGAGTTTCAAGGATATAGCATGCTTAAACCTTGTCGAACGGGAGAAATTTATGGGTGTAAGGTGGATAGTATACCTTACTTTGAGGAGGTTAGTTGGCGTCCAGACTGGTTGCTATGTGACTTAATTCAGCTCTTCCATCCCGACTTACATATTGCTCCTATGCGGTATTATCATAAGCTAAAGTGATGAAACGGAATATCTTTCTTTTTGTAGCCCTATCAGTAAGTATCGTAATATTGTTTGGACTGAACCTCATGACAGGCTCGGTTCATATTCCATTGTCTGATATTTGGACTATTCTCTCTGGTCGTTTTACGGGGAAAGAGAGTTGGCGTTTTATCATTTGGGATAGTCGACTACCACAAGCTTTGACGGCTATGTTATGTGGTGGATCTCTGTCGGTATGCGGTTTGATGTTGCAAACAACATTCCGTAATCCATTGGCAGGCCCTGATGTCTTTGGAATTAGTTCTGGAGCTAGTTTAGGTGTAGCGCTAGTAATATTATTATTGGGTGGGACAGTTGAAACATCGATGTTTACAGTTTCGGGTTTCTTCGCAGTTCTTGTTATGGCTTTTGTAGGTGCTATTTTGGTAACAGCTTTCATATTGTTTCTTTCAACTGTAGTACGCAACAGTGTATTATTGCTCATTGTTGGGATTATGGTAGGATATGTGGCATCTTCAGCTGTTACGCTTCTGAACTTCTTTGCGGCTGAAGATAGTGTGAAAGGATATGTTGTTTGGGGAATGGGTAACTTTGGTGGTGTGTCAATGGAGCAGATTCCGATCTTTGCTTTTTTGTGTCTCTCTGGAATTATAGTGTCCTTTTTATTGATGAAACCACTTAATATTCTGCTTTTAGGACCGCAATATGCTGAAAGTTTGGGTGTCAGTACTCGACGAATGCGTAATGTTTTACTGGTTGTAGTAGGAATCTTAACAGCAGTGACAACTGCTTTCTGTGGTCCAATCTCATTTATCGGACTGGCTGTCCCACATGTTGCGCGACTTCTATTCCGCACAGAGAACCATCAGAGGCTTTTACCAGGTACGCTACTTGTTGGAACTGTAGTTGCTCTACTGTGTAATCTCATTTGTTTTTTACCAAGAGAATCGGGTATGATTCCACTTAATGCCGTCACACCTCTTATTGGTGCACCTATTATTATATATGTGATTATGAAACGGCATTAAGCCTTTTTATTCCCTAGATTGTTTTATTATAACTGATATCATGCTAGTTTAATGCGTAATATCGTTCTCTTTGTGTTCTCTGTTCATTATATTCTTTTTGCTAATTATAGCGAATTTGTTGCACAAATGTTTTGTAACTGCGCAAAGAAATCATTATCTTTGCACGCAAATCATATTTTTGTGCAATGGAATTTATAAAAAGTTTTAACTCATATATAGAGGATAGTATAAAGGATAATTGGGATAAAGATGCTTTAACAGATTATCTAGGTACCACACTTCAATATCATGACGTGGCTCGTAAGATAGAAAAATTACATATCCTTTTTGAGAATAGTGGTCTTAAAAGAGGTGATAAAGTAGCTCTTTGTGGTAGAAATTCTTCATCCTGGGCTGTTGCTTTCTTTGCTACATTGACCTATGGAGCTGTTGCAGTGCCAGTTCAAAATGAGTTTACCCCTGATCAAATATACAATATTGTTAACCATTCTGAGGCAAAATTGCTTTTTGTTGGTGATGTTGTTGCTACGACGATTGATGGGGAGCAAATGCCAGCATTGGAAGGGATTATTTATCTTCCAGACTTCTCTTTGATAATGTCTCGTTCTGAGGCTCTCACTTATGCCCGTGAAAACTTGAATGCAATGTTTGGAAAGAAGTATCCTAAATTTTTCCATCCAGAACATGTTGAATATTTTAAAGATGCTCCCGATGACCTCGCACTTATAAATTATACAAGTGGGACTACAGGCTTTTCAAAAGGAGTAATGCTTAGTTACCGTTCAATGCGCAGTAATTTGGAATGGGCAATCAGGGACTTGAAACCGCATATTAAGGCTGGTAGCAATATACTTTGTATGCTTCCTATGGCTCATATGTATGGTATGGTCTGTGAGTTTATTAGTGAGTTTACATTTGGAAATCATCTTTATTTCCTAACTCGTTTACCAAGTCCTTCACTGATTGCACAAGCTTGTTCAGATCTTCATCCTGCTATTATAGTAGCAGTACCTTTGGTCGTAGAGAAGATTATACGAAAGAGTATTTTTCCACGGATCCAAAATAAGGCTACACGTATGTTGTTAAAAATGCCAGTGGTGAATAAGAAAGTTAAAGAGAAGATTCGCTCTCTCGTTATGGATGCTTTTGGAGGTAATGCCTATGAGGTAATTACAGGTGGTGCAGCACTTAATAAGGAGATCGAAGACTTCTTGCTGAGTATAGACTTCCCTGTTACTAGTGGTTATGGAGCTACAGAATGTGGCCCAATGGTTACTTATAGTGACTATAAGAACTTTGTTCCAGGCTCTTGTGGAACAGCAGTCCTAAATATGGAGATAAAGATACAGAGCCCTGATCCTTTAAATATTCCAGGGGAAGTTTGGACTAAAGGTGAAAATGTAATGCTGGGTTATTACAAAAATGAGGAAGCTACTAAGGAAGTACTTGATGCAGAAGGTTGGTATCATACGGGGGATCTTGCAACGATAAGTGAGGACGGTCATCTTTTTATTCGTGGAAGAATAAAGAATATGCTTTTGGGGTCTAATGGCCAGAATGTATACCCCGAAGAAATAGAAGATAAATTGAATTCCATGACAATGGTTAGTGAAAGTATTATTGTTCAGCGTGGTGACAAGTTGGTAGGATTGGTTTATCCTGAGATGGACGAAGCTAAGACAATGGGCTTTTCTAATGAAGATTTAGAGGATATTATGGAGCAAAATCGTTTGGAACTAAATGGAATTCTCCCTTCATTCTGTAGGCTTTCTTCTATTGAATTACGTGATGAGGAGTTTGCAAAAACGCCAAAGAGGAGTATAAAACGTTACCTCTATCAGAATGTATAGTTAGATTAGGCTACATAAGAAATTTTCTTTAAGGAGATAAGTTTGTTTACTTAGTTTTTTATCTTATATTAAATGCTGAGTAATGGACTTATCTTCTTATTTCTATTTAAGTTTGCCTTTATTGGATAATTCTGCATATTTTATTTTGAAATATGCCCATAAGTCCGTATCTTTGCACATAATTTGAAAAATTGTGCAATGGAACATATCCCAAGTTTTAATGAGTTAATTGAGAAGAGCATTATAGATTATTGGGATCTGGATGCTCTTACAGACTATAAGGGTAAGACTCTTCAGTATCATGATGTAGCAAGAAAGATAGAGAAACTCCATATAATGTTTGAAGCCAGTGGAGTGGAGAAAGGTGATAAGATAGCTATTTGTGGCCGTAACTCTGCTTCTTGGGCAGCTTCTTTTTTGGCTATTCTGACTTACGGTGCTGTTGCAGTACCTATATTGCATGAGTTTACACCTGAGCAGATTCATAATATAGTTAATCACTCTGATGCGAAGCTTTTATTCGTTGGTGATGTCGTTGCTACTCAGATAGATGCAACTAAGATGCTAGGATTGGAAGGTATTATCTATATACCTGATTATTCTTTGGTTCTTAGTCGTACAGATAAACTTACATATGCGCGAGAGCATCTCAATGAAGAGTTTGGACGACGTTTCCCAAAGTTCTTCCGTCCAGAACATGTACATTATTATCATGAACAAAGTCCAGATGAACTTGCACTGATTAATTATACAAGTGGTACAACAGGACGTTCTAAAGGTGTGATGCTTCCTTATCGCTCCTTATGGAGTAATTCGGATTTTGCCAAACACGTTCTAGGGGATGTTGTCAAGCCTGGGAGTAATGTAATAAGTATACTTCCTATGGCTCATATGTATGGGATGGCATTTGAATTTCTTTATGAATTCCTCTCAGGAGTCCATGTCTATTATCTTACTCGGATACCGTCCCCAGCTATTATTTCGCAAGCTCTTCAAGAAGTTAAGCCTATTATAATGATAGCTGTCCCATTGGTAATAGAAAAGATTATCCGTAAGAAGGTATTCCCTAAAATTCAGAATAATCGTATGCGGATTCTACTCAATATGCCAGTTATCAATAAGAAGGTTAGAGAGAAAATACGTGAACAGGTTTATCAGGCTTTTGGAGGAAACTTATATGAGATTATTATTGGCGGTGCTGCTCTTAATGGGGAAATTGAGAGTTTCCTTCGTCGTATAGACTTTCCATACACGGTAGGCTATGGTGCTACAGAATGTGGTCCTATTATCTGTTATCGTGACTGGCATACGTTTGTCAAGGGCTCTTGTGGGCAGGCTGCATTACATCAAGAAGTACGTATTGATAGTTCAGATCCTCAAAACATCCCAGGAGAAATTCTTACCAAGGGTCCAAATGTGCTTCTTGGGTACTATAAGAATGAAGAAGCAACTCAGCAGGCAATTGATAAAGATAGTTGGTTCCATACTGGTGACCTTGGTTTGATGGACTCAGATGGGAATGTTTTCATTAAAGGTCGATCAAAGAATATGTTGCTTGGGAGTAATGGGCAGAACATATACCCTGAGGAGATAGAAGATAAACTTAATTCTTTGCCTTTAGTTAATGAGTGTCTTATTATTCAAAGTGGTGATAAATTGATAGGACTGGTACATCCAGATTATGACGAAGCACAGAATTTGGGTTTGAACGCTGAAGATATAAAGAATATAATGGAAGAGAATCGTAGGCAATTGAACGAGATCATTCCTGCATATTGTAAGGTTTCTGAGATAAGGATTCAAGAAGAAGAGTTTGAGAAGACTCCTAAGAAGTCTATCAAACGGTTCCTTTATACAGAGTGATAATGAATGTAATGAAATATTTTTATAGTTTGTTTGAGTTATATTTTGGATAAATAAAGGGTCAGGACTTTAATAGTTCTGACCCTTTATTTGTCTATTAATGTTGCAGTTTTATTTCATTGATATTGTGAAATTTACTGTTTCTGGTTCAATCGTCAAGCAAAGTGGATGAACGAACACGGCTTAACGTCTCAGGTGTCATTTGTAAGTAGCTCGCTATATATACTAATGGAGCACGTAATATTACTTGTGGATAAAGTTTACACATCCTTTTATATCGAGCCTGTGCTGTCTCAAAACGTACGAGATCAGCGTGTACTTGTGAAATGATAAGACTCTCTTCGAGAATTTTACGGTATAGAATCTGTATATTTACATTGTGTAATGCAACTTGTTCAAGTTTCTGCTTGGGTATAGCAAAAGCCAAAGTTGGCTCTAGTGCTTCTACTTGCAGTTTCGTTGGCTCTTCACGGAAAAGGCTTTCAATGCACATCATAATGCTGTGGTCTTCTCCTAAATGTTCTGTAATTTGTTTGCCATTTTTAAAATAAAACTGACGAATGAGTCCTTTTTCTATATAATAGATATTTCGACAAATCTCTCCTTCGTTGAGAATCATTTCTCCTTTAGAGAACTTCATTGGTACAAGAATACTCTCAAGTACATCCAACTCATCATGAGTCATCGTGCTATATTTGCGTGCTAATTCACGTGCTATATCGCGAGTATCATTTGCTAATTCTTTCATTTTCCTTTCCTTTCTTTTATGATGTCTAGTCTAACTTAAGCACCGCAAGAAAAGCTTTCTGTGGTACTTGTACGTTACCTATCTGTTTCATTCGTTTCTTTCCTTTTTTCTGTTTCTCCAAAAGTTTGCGCTTACGGCTAATGTCACCTCCATAACATTTTGCAGTAACATCTTTACGAACCTGCTTAACAGTCTCTCTTGCAACAATCTTTGCCCCGATAGCAGCTTGAATAGCAATATCAAATTGTTGACGGGGAATCAAGTCTTTAAGCTTTTCACACATTCTTCTTCCGAAGACAACAGCATTGCTTTCATGTGTCAAAGTGGAAAGTGCATCAACAGGTTCTCCATTTAATAGAATGTCAAGCTTTGCCAATTTAGATGGTCGGAAAGAGTCTATATGATAGTCAAATGACGCATATCCCTTGGAAATGCTCTTCAGTTTATCATAGAAGTCTATTACGATTTCTCCTAATGGTATCATGAATATGAGTTCCAAACGATTACCACTAACATAATTCTGGCTTACTAATTCGCCACGTTTGTCAAGACAAAGGGTCATGATAGGACCAATATATTCACTAGATGTTATGATAGAGGCTTTGATGTAAGGCTCCTCAATATGGTCAATCATTGTCTGATCGGGCAATCCTGACGGATTGTGTACTTCCTTTACATTGCCTTGCTTATCGTAGACCATATAGCTGACGTTCGGGACAGTCGTTATTACATCCATATTAAACTCACGATCCAATCTCTCTTGTATGATTTCCATGTGTAATAACCCTAAAAAACCACATCGAAAGCCAAAGCCTAAAGCCTGAGAACTTTCTGGCTGGAAGGTAAGAGAAGCGTCATTAAGCTGTAACTTTTCCAATGATGCGCGAAGATTTTCGTAATCATTTGGGTCAATTGGATAAACACCAGCAAACACCATAGGTTTTACTTCTTGAAATCCTTCAATGGCATTCTTGCATGGATTCTCTATATGTGTGACGGTATCTCCAACTTTTACTTCTGTTGCATTCTTAATTCCAGAGATGATGTAGCCTACTTCCCCTGTTGAAAGTTGTTTCGAAGGGACCATATCCATCTTCAAGACTCCAACTTCATCAGCAGTATATTCCATGCCCGTCTGTACAAACTTTACTTTATCACCTTTCTTAATAACCCCATTCTCTACTTTACAAAGTGTAATAATACCTCGGAAAGAGTTGAATATAGAGTCGAAAATTAAAGCTTGAAGTGGTGCATTTATATCTCCTTTAGGTGCAGGTATGCGCTTCACAATTGCGTCCAATATCTCAGGGACACCTTCTCCTGTTTTACCGCTGGCTCTGATAATATCCTCAGGGTCACATCCAATAAGGTCGACAATTTCATCTTCAACCTCTTCTGGCATGGCGTTAGGCATATCTATTTTATTGATTACTGGTATAATCTCTAAGTTGTGATCTATAGCCATGTAAAGGTTAGAAATCGTCTGTGCTTGGACTCCTTGCGTTGCATCTACGATTAGTAGTGCGCCTTCACAGGCTGCAATACTACGTGAGACCTCATAGGAGAAGTCCACATGTCCAGGAGTATCTATCAAGTTGAGTATGTACTTTTCTTTGTTAGATACATATTCCATCTGGATAGCATGGCTTTTAATAGTGATGCCACGCTCTCGCTCCAAATCCATATCATCGAGCATCTGCCCTTCCGTAATCTTTATCGTCTGGGTATATTCCAACAGGCGGTCTGCCAAGGTTGATTTACCATGGTCAATGTGGGCAATGATGCAAAAATTTCTTATATGATCCATTAAATAGTGCGTATTTAAACTGCAAATATAAATATAAATATTGAGAAGTGAGCAGATT
>ERZ1674274.146-NODE-146-length-10418-cov-3.998456_pt1 | contig 10418 bp, 8 predicted proteins | sample MGYA00581195_ERZ1674274 | MGnify/ENA primary metagenome ERZ1674274 (study PRJEB41354, sample SAMEA4873306) | human saliva metagenome | biome: human-associated habitat [ENVO:00009003]; feature: mouth environment [ENVO:08000002]; material: saliva material... | reverse complement strand
AGAATTTCGATGATATATTTTCTTTTCCCAGTAGGTTTTAGCGTATATTTTGCTGTCATTGCATCAAAAAACTTGCAGAAGTCATCTGCCATATAAAATATTTCAGTAACTTTGTTCTCGGTCATTATGACGATTTTTGTTTATAACTGTTTGTATATCAGTTCCTTCAAGTTGTAACAGAAGTTCGTTAATCACCAGATTTATAGACACTTGCAATTCGTAGAGCTCACGTTAATTTATAAAAAGAACTATCTTTGTTATGTTGTATAATCAAAAAGCAGGTCAATGGATAAGATAAGATTAACACTTGTTCTGTTGGTAGTGGCAATAACGATCATTACGTGTATTCATCCGATTTATCCGAACGAACAGGTACTTCAGCATATTGGCACAGTATTGTTATTGATACCTCTGATTGTTGATGTGTTCAGAAAAAAGCTACCCATGTCAGCCTTTATAGGGATTACTTGTTTTACAATCCTCCATGTAATAGGTGCCCGATATATTTATTCATACGTTCCTTATAAAGAGTGGGCAGTTTCATTAGGCATAATAGATGCTCACTTTTTCCACGACCCACGCAATCATTACGATCGGTTAGTACACTTTTCTTTCGGTGTATTCCTATTCCCTTATTTCGTTTATATTTGTAGGAAGTGGGTAAAACAACCATCATTTGTTGCTATTTTTATGGCTTGGCTGATGATTCAAACGGGTAGTATGATTTACGAATTATTCGAATGGTTACTAACAATCGTTATGACGCCAGATGCTGCTGACAATTATAACGGTCAACAAGGGGACATGTGGGATGCGCAGAAAGATATGGCTTTGGCACTAGTGGGGTCTATAGGAATGTTTATTGTCTATATGTTGCGTTGTTTCATCACACATAAAAGATAAAGCAGAACCCTCCCAAAGTCTATTCATTTATTTACAAAAGAAGGTTCGTACACCAAGATATTACCCGAGATAAAGGTCACGTATCGGCACATACGAATAGCATCCGTGATGTTATTTATCCATAAACTCTTGGCAAATCAACCTTTTTTTCTTACCTTTACACCAAATTACAACAACGAAGATTATGAGTTACAACTTATTAAAAGGTAAAAGAGGTATTATTTTCGGGGCTCTTAACGAGAAATCAATTGCTTGGAAAGTTGCTGAGAAAGCAGTAGAAGAAGGTGCAACAATCACCTTGTCTAACACTCCTGTTGCAGTACGTATGGGTACTGTCAGTGCGCTGTCAGAAAAGCTTCACTGCGAGGTTATCCCTGCTGATGCTACTAATGTTGAGGACTTAGAGAATGTTTTCAAACGTTCAATGGAAATTCTGGGTGGTAAGATCGACTTCGTTCTGCACTCTATTGGTATGTCTCCAAACGTTCGTAAGCACCGCACATATGATGACTTGGACTACAAGTTGCTTGACACTACACTCGATGTATCTGCTGTTTCATTCCACAAGATGATTCAGAGTGCCAAGAAGCTCGACGCTATTAATGAGTATGGTTCAATCCTCGCTCTGTCTTATGTCGCTGCTCAGCGTACCTTCTACGGTTACAATGACATGGCTGATGCCAAGGCTTTGCTGGAGAGTATTGCTCGTAGCTTCGGCTACATCTATGGTCGTGAGCACCATGTTAGAATCAACACCATTTCTCAATCACCAACCATGACTACTGCAGGATCTGGTGTAAAGGGTATGGATAAGCTCTTCGACTTCGCCGATCGTATGTCACCTCTGGGCAATGCCAGTGCTGATGAGTGTGCAGACTATTGCATCGTGATGTTCTCAGACCTCACTCGTAAGGTGACAATGCAAAACCTTTACCACGATGGTGGCTTCTCAAATGTAGGTATGAGTCTGCGTGCTATGGCTACATACGAGAAGGGACTTGATGAGTACAAGGACGAGAACGGTAATATTATCTACGGATAAAACAGCTCCTCCCCGAACCAACGGTCACTGACCGAAGGGAAGTAATGGGGGGAGGGAGACAAATAGAGGATGAGTAGGATAAAGGGAATTGTCTTTATAGATGTAATTCTCTACTTCCATCTAACGTAACTCCTCTTTATAAGCTTGTTAAGGAAGGTTATAAGAGAAATAATAAAAGCTCCAGTAAGTTCTGACTTACTGGAGCTTTTTAGATTCCTTTATTTGGTATTTTGTTACTGTTGAACGCTATTTCTATTCATTCGATTATCCATTATTCGAACCCAATAGACTCTTATCCATTACAAATCTGCTTTTATTTGATTCGCCATAATCCCATTTTCCTGTCACTACCATCACCTCCACAAACTCATATAACATAGTGGTAATAAGCATATTAGCACAGAGTGTTAAAAGTGACAGCAAATGAAAAATAAACTTTTGCAGTATATAGTTGATAATACCTCCTACCCCAATCCACCTATAAATTATTCTAAACCATAGCAAATAAGACTCTCCACATTTCGTGGTGGGGCTTCTATTTCCTTCCAAAATCAGCAGGAATCTCTCCCCACTGTTTTGTCTCCCACTTAATAATGGGTGTGGTAACCTTGTGCGTTCGAAGCCATTGTTCAGCACGTGCGATGACCTGATAAAGCTGTTCTGTTTTGGAATTACGTTCAAGTGTCGTCTTGCAATGTTTCTTATTTACCCACAAAATAGCATTATAAGAGTCGCTGTAAATAACCTTATCTGTTATTCCTTGCTTCTCCATCAGGGCTAAAGCATGGACAATAGCAAGGAATTCTCCAATATTATTCGTCCCCTGAACTGGTCCGAAATGGAACACCTGAGCACCAGTCTGTAGGTCAACACATTGATATTCCATTGGTCCAGGGTTGCCGGAGCAAGCAGCATCGACAGCCCAAGAAGGACAACGAACCTCCATTGGTAGAGGGAGTACAGTGTCATTGCGATACGAAGGTGGGTTGTGTAAAGTGTTCATTTGGTTATAAACGATTCAATATTACTTCTCTGAAGACTCCTTTTCATCTAAGTTTAGTTCCTTGAGAACCTCTTTGATAATATTTTTACCTGCTTCTTGACCTGCTTCGAATAGGTCTTTTGTAAGCAGAGGTGTCGTTGCTGCCACCTTTTTCCCTAATGGAGTTTCATAGAAGTCAACGTATGCCTTCAGCTCTTCTAACGTATAATACTTTTTGTAAACAGGCACATACAGCTCATTTATATTATCGAAGAAAACGGTTCTGAACTTCTCTTCTATTTGTTTCATAATCTCATCTGGGACGTAATAACATACCTTCTTTAGGCTTTCCATTAGTAGTGGATAGTTTGTTTCAAGTGCTTTCCGGCCGCCAGATACCATTACGAGCCTTTCTACAGCTGCCCGATATTCCTTGTCTGATACTGTTAATGAGTCGTTATTCTGTGCAGAACTATATGTTGGAATCAGTAACAAGCAGAATAACAAGGGAGCGAAAAAATATCTCATATCGTGTATGAATAAAACATTAAAGGGTTTCTAAGGGTAGTAGGAACACTCTGTCCTAACCATTGTTACCTTTTATTATAATATATGTCCAGACTTCGTATTCCTTTGTTGTGGGGCTTCTACATCCTCTCAGGCACTTCAATACCCAACAGAGCCATACCATTCTTAATCACCTTAGCCACATTCTTAGCAAGAACAAGACGGGTTATCTTCTCTGCTTCAGTATCAGCATTGAGGATACTATAGTCATGATAGAACTGATTGAACTCCTTTGTTAACTCATAACAGTAGTTCGCAATACCACTTGGACTATAGTCAACACCAGCTTGAGCTACTGCTACACTGAAATCATTCAGCTTCTGGATGAGTGCTATTTCCTTCTCATTCAATGGTGCATCATCATTCAAGGTGTCTGGCAAGGTGATATTCTGAGCCTCAGCCTTACGGAGAATACTACGGATACGAGCATAAGTATATTGAATAAATGGACCCGTATTACCATTAAAGTCAATTGACTCTTCAGGATTGAAGAGCATATTCTTACGTGCATCAACCTTCAGGATGAAATATTTCAGAGCTCCCATACCTACAATGCGAGCTATTTCGTTCTTCTCTTCTTCGGTGATACCTTCCAATTTATTCACCTTATCCTCACTAAGTGTCTTAGCATTCTCAATCATTGATGCAACAAGATCATCGGCATCAACTACTGTTCCCTCACGGCTTTTCATTTTTCCGTTTGGTAATTCAACCATACCATAAGAAAAATGTACAAGGTCTTTGCCCCACTTGAAACCTAAACGGTCTAAGAGAATAGAAAGAACCTGGAAGTGATAATTCTGCTCGTTACCTACAACATAGATCATCTTGTCGATAGGGAAGTCATTAAAACGCATCTCTGCTGTACCGATATCCTGTGTCATATAGACCGATGTACCATCTTTACGCAGCAGAAGTTTCTGGTCTAATCCCTCATTGGTCAGGTCAGCCCATACAGAATTATCGTCCTTACGGATGAAAAGACCCTTCTTCAAGCCCTCTTCCACCTTCTTCTTACCAACAAGATAGGTATTTGACTCATAGTAAATCTTATCAAAACCAACACCCAACGCTTTGTAGGTCTCATCAAAGCCAGCATATACCCAACTGTTCATCTTCTCCCACAAAGCACGTATCTCTGGGTCATTATTTTCCCATTTAACGAGCATCTCGTGTGCTTCCTTTATGAGTGGAGCCTCTTGTTCAGCCTTAGCCTTAGCTTCATCAGTTGTCATCCCCTCCTTCTCATACTGCTCCTGCAGCTGCTTACACTCCTCTTTGAAGTGCTTATCAAAGAGAACATAGAAATCACCGATCAAGTGATCACCCTTCTTACCAGCCTTCTCGGGTGTAATCCCATTACCCCATTTGAGCCAAGCAAGCATTGACTTACAGATGTGAATACCACGATCATTGACGATATTCGTCTTAACAACCTTATTTCCATTAGCTTCCATGATCTGCGCCAATGACCAACCAAGCAGGTTGTTACGCACATGACCGAGGTGAAGTGGCTTGTTGGTGTTAGGTGAAGAGTATTCGATCATTACCAATGGACTCTCGTCTGTCACACGCTTCTCGCCGAACTTCTCGTCACCATTGATGTCATTTAGTAGTCCGACCCATGCTGACTGTGCTATAACAAGGTTGAGGAAGCCCTTTACGACGTTGAAGTCAGCCACTGCCTTACAGTTCTTCTTCAGGTATTCACCCAAATCCTGAGCGGTATCTTCTGGTTTCTTATGTGATGTTTTCAGTAATGGAAAGGTCACAAGTGTAAGGTTACCCTCAAAGTCACTACGTGTTTTCTGCAACTGAATCATCTTCTCAGGAACCTCTACTCCGTATAAATCCTTGACAGCTGCAAGTGCAGCACTGGTAATTTGGTCTTCTATCTTCATCTTATATTTTCTTTTTATCTGACTGCAAAGTTACGGAAAATCAGTCGAATAATGGCAGGAGGGTTATGAAAAAGCATCAGCACAATTGATATACATGTTTTATTTTCTATAGTATTTGTTACTTCTTTTAAGATATATATACTATCTTTGCTAGTGATATAACTATTTAAAAGGTAAACATTATGCGTAAAAGTATTCAGAAATGGGCGTATGCCCTTGTGACTTGTGCCTTTGCACTGGCACTATGTGTTAGCTTTAGTGCTTGTAGTAGTGATGATGACAGCAAAGGAACAGATGGTATTGTCCCCGTTCTTTTCAGTGAATTTGATGGACACTATTCGGTTCTCTACCCATTGGGACTGACCAACGAATCTGTCTTTGTGAACATCTCAGAGACTTTAGCTGGACAGCAAATAGACTTAACCAAGCCAGGTGACTGGGCTGCTGGTGGCTCTTTCGTAGGTGGTGGACCTTATGAATATGATGAGCATTTCTTCCAAAATGGTAGCTATGTCTACCTTCGTAAAACTGGTGACCACGAGATTGAATTCCGTTTTAAGTATGTATGGAAAGATAAATCGGGGGTTAAGACTAAGGAAGGAAGCTATAAAGGTAAGGTAACGATTCAAAAAGATATAATAGATAAGCTTCACCTACAAGGCTATACAGCAAATTAGAAATACATTACCAACAAGATAAAGACAGAGGATTACCAAGATAAGGTAACCCTCTGTTTCCGTTTTACACCTATATAATATATCTATTCTATGAAGTTTTAGAAACCACTAAATACCTAATAATAGGTATTGTCACAATAAATGGCAATACATATCTTTGCAAAGAATTTACAAACCAACCATAATTTATGAACAAGATATTACTATTATTAGTAGTCATGTTGTGTTCAATTACCTCCATGGCACAAAGTACTGACGCTATGCTCTTTGGCGATGTGAAAGCAAAAGAAGGTGGACGACACCTTGCACACGCAGTCATCAGTATCAAAGGGACAAATCTCAAGACTCAATGTGATGGTACAGGACATTACAAAATAGGTAATCTTCCGGTAGGAAAGCAGACTGTTGTTGCTACACTTAGTGGCTATCAACCACAGGAATTAGAAGTGGAGATGGTTGCAGGGAAAGGTACTGAGGCTTATTTCGAGTTAGAGAAAGATCCTTTAGAACTAAGTCAAGTAGTAGTAACAGGTACACGAACGAGTCACTTTGTTAAAGATGTGCCTATCCGCACAGAGGTTCTGACATCACAAGCGATTACAAAAAAGAATGCCCAGAATCTTTACGAAGCACTTGAAGGAGTACCGGGAATACGTGTTGAACAGCAATGTCAGTTCTGCAACTTCTCGGAAGTACGCATGCAAGGGCTAGGAGCAGAACACACACAGGTACTTATTGACGGTGAACCCGTCTACTCTGGGCTTGCTGGCGTTTATGGTCTTTAACAGATCGGCACCAATGATATTGACCGATTAGAGGTTGTGAAAGGGGCTGGTTCAGCACTCTATGGTAGCAGTGCAGTAGCAGGAGCCATCAATATCATTTCTAAAGAACCTACTTATGAACCCAGTGTCACTGGTGATGTACAGTTTGGTAACTATGGATTCAAAAGCTATAAGGGATCAGGATCTATGCGTTACAACAATATAGGACTGAGTGTTTTCGCTCAACGAACAGAGATGAAAGCTATTGATGAGACGCAAGATGGACTAACACGCAATGAGGTAAAACACAAAGATGGTATTTCTGACCGTGTAAATGAAACTATGAATAACCTCGGTTTCAGCCTATATTTCTATCAGCCATTCACCAAGAACGATAAACTTGTCATCCGTGGAAAAGCTATTGATGAGCAACGTTTCGGTGGAGTAATGACAAACGACCAATATCTGAACCCTTATACGGATGGGACAGAGAACATCAAGACCAACCGCCTATCAGGTGATCTAGCTTATACACTACCCATCGGTGCACACTCTGAATTGAACTTTGCTACAGCTTATGTCTATCATAAGCGACAGGCAACCAACGATACCTTCCTGCACGACTACATGGATTCTCACAAAGATCCTGCACATCCCGATGAGGATGGGGCTGAACCGGATGTCTCTATCATGCGCCCCTACATTGCTAAGGAGAACACCGTAACCCCTTCACTTACCTTTACCTCCATCCTTGGCAAGCATACTTTGCTTACTGGCGTACAAGGTTACTTCACCCGTCTGCGTGAGACTGGACTCTATGTCATATCAGCCGAAGATGAAAAAACAAGTCCCTATTACGGTGTGCCATACACTTCAATCGGTAAAAAGCATGCTAACGAGATAGGTTTCTTCATTCAAGACGAGTGGAATATAACACCAAAGCTGACGGTAGTACCAGGAATCAGAATTGATTCACACAGTTCGGGAGAAGAATATACGACGAGTGTGAAGGTATCAGACAGTGCCTTTCCAACAACAAAGTTCCGCAAGACTACCATCAATCCACGTCTCGCCGTTAAGTACGAGGTTACTCCATCACTGATTCTTCGTGCAAATATTGGTACAGGTTTCCGTGCACCTTATGGATTCTCAGAGGACTTACACCTGTGTAGTGGCTCTCCACGTGTGTGGAAATCGTCAAACCTGAAGGGAGAACGTGCCATCAGTTATAACTTCTCTGCCGACTATTACGGCAAGTGGTATCAACTAAGTATAAACCTCTTCCGCACTAATCTCAAGGATAAAATCCAGTTCTCACCTGCTGACGATGAGGTTAAGAAATTCGGTTATTCCTACCAATGGGAGAACGTTGACGATGCTTATGTACAAGGAGTGGAGTTAGGAGCTAAAGCTTCACTGTTCCGCAACTTCACTGCCGGGCTGAATTGGACTTTCAATAAAGGTAAATTCAAACACGAACGTGCTGAATGGTCGGACCCTAACGACCCATCTGTACAAGAGTTCCCACAGCGCTTACAGTATGCTAAAGACAGTCGTTATATCTCACGTTTCCCTGCTATGACAGGTGATATTGACCTTGATTACACTCCAGGCACATGGTCATTCTCTGTGACAAGTTCGTTACAAGGTAAGATGTATATCGATTATAACTCTGACGATGATGGTAAGACATCAAAGATAAAGAAGACAAACACCTTCATGATATTCAACTGTCGGGCAGCTAAACGATTCGGTATGTGTACCGTTTATGCTGGTGCTAAGAATATCTTTGCCTACATTCAGGATGAAAAACATACAGACGATGCTGCCTTTATGTATGCCCCTGTTTATGGCGCGACATGGTATGTAGGACTAAGCGTAAAACTATAACCAATGTAACTAATCATATAACATTTCTCTTCAAACCGTATTGCCAGTGATGGCAATACGGTTTTTATTTTCTTTATAAACATCATAAGGATATGATTTCGGTATAATTCATAGCCTATTTTCTTAAGTATCACACGGTTTATAGCTACTCTAAAAACCCAAATTAGTTTTTGTTTTAAGTTGCTGTCACTTTTAACATTTCGCATAATCAGCTTGTTATCAATGTGTTGTGATATATGAAAGAGTGACAGGAGTGACAGGGAAATTGAAAAGTTGTCGTTTTATGGTGTTGTTCTAATAATGCAGAGGGTATGATACTCGCTTATTAGGAAAAGAAAAAGGGTATAAGAAGTGGTGTAATGAAGATTCATAAATTGGGGATAGCAGGTGGTCTTTGATACGGTAAAAGATGCCCTTTTGCATGGTAAAAGGTGCTCTTTTGCAACGTGAAAGATGCCCTTTTGCACGGTAAAAGGGCACCTTTTAGAAGAGCTTTTGTAAGTCCTTGATAGAAAATGGAATACAAGTCTGAATACTTTGCATACTTCCTGATTTTGTTGACACGCAGCTTCAATCTCTTGTAAACATATTTCTGATTAATCCGTAATTGTTCTGTGGTAGATGGAGAGACAGATAAGTTTACATGAAACTGCTCTGGATAGTTTTATCATTAACTGCTGTATCCAATAACTATGAGTTTCCCCTTTTCCACCCGAGGACAAAAGCCGATTAAATAACATTCCTGAGCTTGCTGTCATTTCTGTCACTCCGTTATCGCCTTTAATCATCTGAATATAAACCTATTACACGAAGTGTTAAAAGTGACAGCAACTAAAAATAAAACTAAATTAGGGGTTTTGATGCTTCTCACTTGGTTACATTTACACGCACAACACACCCTGTCCTTCCTCGTTTTCCCATGTTCTAAAGACCCATTTACAAAAGAAAGTTGTATATTTGCCTTTGAAAGTGCTATGCTCGGATTATCTATTCTTTTCAAAAAGAGAATAACCTTGACAGCATAGCCACGACAAAACACATAACACTACAGGGATGAGCACAACCGCATGATGGTACTCTCTACTAATGGCAAGACAAGTCGTTACACTCACAATGCTGCTGGTGAGCACATCATGAAGAGTTGCGGTACGATGGAGGGAGAAGGTAGATTAATGGTGCACCACAAGGAATAACCTTAACAATTGTTGACTGCAGGCTGCACCAAGAGAAAAAGAACGAACTCTTTTGTGCTTGTTTGCACTAAAGTTCTACGAGGTGGATAACTTCACTCTCTACCCTGCAACTTAACCCAAGCTTACGTATTAATAAGGTAATAAAGCTGTGAATATGGTCCATGAGTTGTACGAACTCAGTCTATTCACGCAAAAGAAGGCGTAATGGATATTTGGTGGGCTGAAAACCTCTCGGGTTTTAGTAATGGACATTTGGTTATAATTTAATACTTTGTAATTTGACCTATCAAATCACAACATCCACCCAGAACTTCACAAATCATTTCTATTTTACCCTTTACTGGCTCTTAGACTTATCGAATTTAGTCCAATAGCTAAGCAGTGCTTTCTTACTAGAGTTGTGTTATCTCCATATTCTATAACTTGGAGGTTATTGCTCGGTTTTATATTTCTATCACTATTGATATTCCCTTTTAATTTGGCTTTTTCGTCTGAAGTT
>ERZ1674274.145-NODE-145-length-10422-cov-3.024211_pt1 | contig 10422 bp, 11 predicted proteins | sample MGYA00581195_ERZ1674274 | MGnify/ENA primary metagenome ERZ1674274 (study PRJEB41354, sample SAMEA4873306) | human saliva metagenome | biome: human-associated habitat [ENVO:00009003]; feature: mouth environment [ENVO:08000002]; material: saliva material... | reverse complement strand
AATGGGTTAACAATTGTTAACAACGCTCTCGGTTGAGTGAGCAAGTTGGCGCGTTCTGAGGAGTGTGCACAAGTTGCAATCTTTAATGTTTGCTACGAGTGGCGGATTTGCTCAGTTTGACAAGTTACGTGACGCGGCATAGACATATGAGCAACCATTCATATGTCATTGAGCGAACGTTGCAATCTTCTTCCCTTCTTCGGGAGGGTGGTTTGAGGAACGACGCGGCGCGAGCCGCGTTGTGACGAACCCGACCGTATGTGTGCGCGATAGACGTGTGTCAATTATTGACTATCGTTATCGCTGACGTGTGTCGGGTTGAGTTTTCATCTTTAATGTTTGCAACGAATAGCGGATTTGTTCGATTTGATAATGTTGTTAACAGAACGGAAACATTTGAGGTTGGCAAGTTGTGCAGACGACATATGAATAGTTGCTCATATGTCAGAACGCGTCTGACCGATTTAACAAGTTGTGATATGTGTTAGCCTTGGCTAACTTTTACGAGTGGTATGCTTACCCGAATTGATGCAACGGGTACCCGATGGCAATTACGCGATGCGGTCTTGTTGAAAATCAACAACTTGCTATCGCGTGTGACTATCGGGAACGAGTTTTCATCTTTAATGTTTGCAACAACTGGCGGATTTGTTCGATTTAACAAGTTGCAACGATAACATATGAGCGATTGCTCATATGTCAGTAGTACGTCACTATGAATTAGTTTTGACAAGTTGCATATTTAGTTAAACTTTTGATGTATTAAATGCAGAACAACCGAGTGGATAAATGTCCACTCTTGTTTGCGTGACGATGTGTTAACTATAGCCAACTTTCGTAACACAATGGAAACAATCGGTGGCGGCAAGTTGCTGAGACGACATATGAATAATTGCTCATATGTTAGAACGCGAGCGCGTGAGTGCGCAGCGTGACGAGTGCCCGACCTTAATGAGTTTGCGATAGGCGTGGGTCAATGATTGACAACTTGTATCGCAAACGTGCGTCAGAAAAAACGCTGTCAATTGTTCGAAAATTGTGCAAATTTTGCATGCGTACAATTTTCGCAATCTTTAATCTTTGCAACGATTGGCGGATTTGTTCGATTGAATATTCGGTTCGCTTCGCTCACACGGCGCACGTTTGTCGCTGGCGCTCCAAACCAATTCGCGCCTTAGTCAAGGGAAGCTGGCATGTGTTTGTTGGACGCGCGACGAAATATGTGTCCAACTACATTGTTTGCTGGACACGGAATTAACAAATGTTTTCGGGGATATGCGCCAGGAATGCATGAATGTTTGCTCACTGAGCGCGATAACATATGAGCGATTGCTCATATGCCGCGATGAGTAATCACAAGTTAACCGTGGCTAACTTGTGTCGAGAGTAATTCAATGTGAACTAATTTTGCCGATAACGGCAAAATTCATACGTGTATGTACAATGTATGTACAATGTATGTACAATGTATACCACGGCAGTTGGCGTGATTTCACCACGGCAGTTGGCGTGTTATTTGCACCGAAATGAATACGATATTTGGTGCAACGTTTATTGGACGTTGGTTCGTGGAGGTGTTCTGTTCGCTTCGCTCACACGGCACACGCTTCGCTTATGGGCGCTTACGCGCCCAAGCGCTCAGCCAACCGTGCCTTGTCAAGGGAGGGACAGAGGTCGAGCGATAACATATGAGCAATTGTTCATATGTCGTGCTTGCTCAAAATAAGTTAACCACGGCTAACTTATGCGATAGAAAAAAACGCCGCTGTGGGCGCGAGAGATACTATGACTCATCAATGAGTTTGCGTAACTCGCGCTTAGTTTTGCGGCGGTTATACTTTGTATCGCCTATAACGCCGTGCCCTGTTTGATAGGGATTAAACTTAGGCATTTTGCGAAGGGTGTTTTCGGTGGCGGATAGGTGATAGACGTTGAGAGATTTCTTTTTCATGGCTTTGCTCGATTCGTGTTAGCGGGTTAGTGTTAGCGGGAAAGTGTTAGCGGGAAAATGTTGGCGGTGGCAGCGTTGCGATGGACAGTTGTCAATGATTGACAGATGTTATCGCGAACGTTTGTTCGAATGCGCGTTCTGTTCGCTCACACGGCACACGCTTCGCTTATGGGCGCTTACGCGCCCAAGCGCTCAGCCAACCGTGCCTTGTCAAGGAGAACAAGCGTTTAATCCAGGAATCGCGCTTATGATGTGTGTGACGCATGTTGTAATAGGTCATGGGTGCAGAGCCAGGTTCCTTTTCTTAGTCGTAATCAATACAGTGAAGTAGCTTAGTCATGCTCTCTTTTGTTAGCTGGAGCATGCCGTTTCCGTGAACGTCGGTGTTACGTACACAGATTTTGTACTCGTCAATGGCAATAAACGTAATGGCAGATGTGTTAATGATAATTTCGCCGAATGCTTGTTCGGTTAGTTTTATGAAGTGTTCAGTTGGCATTGTTTACTCGCATCCAATAAGGGAAAGTAGTTTAATTAAACTCTCTTTAGTAATAGAGACGTCTGGGTGTTTATCGAGCATGAACTCATAAAATGTCTGAGCGTCAATACCGTAATCGGGGTCATAATCACCCCATATATCGTCGTCAAACATTTCATCTACATAGGGCTTACACCTGTTACACTCACGCCACTCGTAAATATAATCTGTTTTGAGTGTAGATGTTACATATTTCTCACCTGGAAGTATCTCCTTATCGCACCACGAGCAGCTGTGTGGCTTACGTGCCGTCACCTCATGTTGTGGACTAATTGTATCCATGATAGTCTATTTCTCTTAGTCGCTAATAACAAGACCGCTGCAAAGGCTCATAAGCTGTGCAAATTGACGAGCGTCTTTCTCTGGGTCAAAAGCATCGATATGGTCAACACCTCTAACCGCAGTACCATGCGCGTATTTCTTTGCGAACTCAATATTGTTGTCGGTTGCATCGAAATATTGCATGTTGAGTACGTGCATGTCTGGATTGTCACCATCATCATTGTCGTACCACATAAATACAACAATCTTGCTGTCTGGTACGATTACTGCAGCCATTTTGACCGTCTTAACAATCTCTACAACCATCGTGTTTGCAGGCACTTGCATGCACGAAATTCCTGTTCTGGAATCTCGCACCTCGTTTGGAACATAACAATCTTCTGCAAGATAGCGCTCAATGTCTGGGTAAATTGTTTTGAACTCTACTAGGTCGGTGTTGGTTATAGTCATATCCTTTCTGTTAGTCCTCGTCGTCATAGTAATCCATGACGTCGTAATTGTACTCGTCGTCCCAGTCTTGATATTCGCAACCTCTAGCGGCGATTCTTTCTGCATAGAGTTCCAGAGCACGGTCATCGCCTTGCGCTGCCATGCGCTGTGCAGCCATGAGTTCTTCCTCGTCTTCTTCTACGAGTCGCCTGTCGAGGTAAGCGCCTTTAATGCAGGTAGTTTTAGTTGCCATAATAACTTCCTTTCGCTGTTTGTTGTTACTATTATTTTACTGAGCTGCTTGTATAAATGCAAGAACTATTTTTAGTTGTGTAGGTTTTGTGATAGTTAGGATAATGCTCTTACTACATCTAACAGTCGGTAGCCAATATCTTGAGAGATAATTAGTGTGCCAATTGCAAGCATACATAGAACGATGAGAAAGACTACTCTCGCCTTCTTTTCTTCTTTCGTTTCTTCTCTCGGTGGAGATTCTCTAAAGTATCTTGGTCGCTCTGGTTCAGAGGTGTTGCGGTGTCCTAGACAGTAACCTAGTAAAAATTCAAACATTGTTATTCACCTGCTTCGCTTCTCAGTTTTGAGGTAAGAATTGAGTCTGCTTTGAAATAGGCAAGTACCAGACCAATCATCATTGTCGCACCAAAAATGAGCGTAATCGCCATCGGCTGTATAAAAGTCAAAACCGTAATATCTCCCACTACATCAACGCCGCTTTCACAGCTTGCTTGTAGTAGTGTGAACTGATAAAAGTTCGGGAAAATAGCGTTCAACACGATGATAATTAGAACGAGTATCGATTCAACATACAGCGGTGTTAGGACGTCAACGAGGTTGTCTCTCACTTCATGGTATTCATCATAGTTATCAAGATTCTTGTTTGACTCAACAAGCTCAATAGCTTCGAGATGTTTAGCCTTTGCTTCTTTGCCGAACAGTTGCTTTGCATAGAGTGCAATAATTACTACGTGAAGCGCGAAGACTGTGTAACGGTCGTAGACATAGCCCACTGCGTTGAAAATGCTGCTAACGGCAAACACAATTAAGTTAGTTACTGTTGAAATCCACGGCGTTAACATAGTCATTGGGCTGGCAAGGATAATGCAAACAGCTACAGCGAATAAAATTACGTTGAAAATAGGTGGGTAACGTTTAGACATTAGTTGTTTCCTTTCTTTCACTAATTCACTAGTTTTCGCAATTCAAAGATGCCTTGCACCTGTAATAGCATTATGAGATAAATTACGAGCATAATAAATGCAACGAATAAGAGCGCAACTAATGGGTACACACCGAGGTGTCTCAACAGGTACTTGTTAATTGCTTTGGCATCAGTTTCTTTTTTACGGCTCATATTAAACGCTCCGAACATGACGTAAACCAGATATACGCCTATTACGAACATTCCAAGACCGATTAGTAAAGTGGTTGATAATTCGTTGAGTTCATTTATAGTCATGCTGTTTCTCCCTTAATCAATAGGCTCGATGTTAAAACCAACACAACCATAGTCAAACATGGCAGATACGGCTTTTTTTTTTCTACAGCCAGTTTTAGAATTGGCTTACTAGATTTAATCTCTAATTCCACTGCGTTATTTGCAGAATCAAAGTCCTCATCGGTATATCTTGAGACTTTTACTTTGAAATGTTTTCCGTATTCGACCTTCATGTCGTTTCCTTTCGTTTTATTGAATATTCAAGTATTTGCGACAATTGGTAAATACAAGCTGCTGAATACGATTTAGGTCAACAGTACCCTTTTTCTTTTTGAAGTGACCCCAAAATTCTTCTACCATGATGTCATTTAGGCAAAGATTGAGAAACATACCGATTGACTTTTTGCTATTCACCCATTCATCCATGTCTAGCGTGTTCATAACCTTTGCTTGACATTTGCTCATGAACGCATCCGTGCAGAATTTATTTACAAAATTTTCTTCATCTTGTCCAGCAAGAATAGGCTTCTTTGGCATGGATTTCTGCTGAAGATACTCGTCTCGTACAATCTTCGCAATTTGAATGTGACCATATTCGTCTCTGAATTTGTAATTCTTGATAACGATGCCTTCACCTTTTGAATTTGGTGTGAGGTTGTAATCAGTTTTGTCAAGGAGCGATTGAACTTCCTCGCGAGACGGATTATGAAATATTCCAATTACAGGAATGATTTTGTCATAGTCGCCAAATTCGCTCTTGTAGGCATCGTACGGAATATACTCGTCCGTTGTTGTGTCAAATACATCAAAGATAAAAAATCCATGGTTGAGATAATCTTTGATGTGACCAGGGAATCGTTCACCCTCGGCGCCAAGCCATTCGCCATATACGATATGGTCTGGGTGTGATTCAAGATACTGAATAATCTGAGGAAACTCTTTCTCTCCATTAAGCGTAAGAGTTTTGCAGAAATTAGCATTGTCTTTGTTAATGTTAATTTCACGCGTACGTGAGCCAGCATGAACGGTGCCGCCTTTCATGAACAAACATGCGTTTGTGCCGTCCAGCTTTGGCATGACAACTACATCTCCGCAGAGGATGCCTTTAACCTCGTCTTTATCAATGCGCAGTACGTGTGTGTATGACTTATACTGTGCCATATTAGTTCCTTTCTTCTTTGTACAAATAAAGTGTAGCACGATTTCTCATGCTACACAATATTTACACAAAATTAGTTCGTGATTTATCGACGCAGCTTGCGAGCTGTTGCGATAATGGTAAGTCCAGAGAGAATCATACCGCCAAGCATTGCGATAGATGTTGCGTTATCGCCTGTGTTAGGCAGAACAGATACCTTCTTGGTGCGAGTAGATTTCTTCTGCTCAGACTGCTTAGGTGCTTCCTCAGATGGCTTCTGTGGCTTCTCAGATGGCTCGGAAGGAGTCTCTGGCTGGTTTGGCTGTGGCTGAGGAGTATTTGGGTTCTCTGGGGTCACAGGCGTTGTTGGATTCTCTGGTTGTGGGTTGCCTGGATTCTCTGGCTGAGGGTTGTCTGGCACAGCTGGAGTATCTGGGTTATTTGGTGTAGGCGGATTCTCTGGCTCGGGAGTTGGCTCTGGTGTAGGCCGTGGCTGTGGGTTCACAGGCTCGTCTGGATTGACTGGTGTCACAGGGTTATCTGGGTTTGGATTGTGATTATCGCCAGGGTTCTCAGTGTTGCCATTGTCAGTATTACCAGGGGTCTCTGGATTTACAGGGTCAGATGGATTCTCAGTACCATTGCCACGACCGCCAGAGTTGGCAGCTACATACGACCATGCACTCGAGCGGGTACGCTCGGTTGAAGTGAGAGTGATTGAGTTATCAATGTGGTCTGAGAAAGTAGTCTCATACTCAATCCAGTACATGTTGTTCTCGTCAAATGGTAGTGCAGACAAGTCCCATGCGAAGGAGTGACCGTCCTCAGCGATTACTGGCTTGGTGGTTGTGTCAGTAATCTTTACCCAACCTGGGGTTGGAAGTACGTTACCCTTACTGTCCATCATAACGCGGTAAATGCGGAATGAGCCAGGAACATAGGTTGAGGAGTTCTCAATAGTGTCAGTAAGGTTAACATTATGAAGCGTAGTACCTGCGTTATTGAGACGTACCTTCCAAAGGACGGTATTGTGGTCGGTCTTAACGCCCCACTTAGCGATGTTCTCGTCAGTAAGCTCACCATCGGTGAATGCACTGATATTGAGGTCGCTAGAGAAGTGAGTGTTAAGGTCGATTACGCTTAGGGTCTGTTCTCCGACTGGTGTACCAGCCTTCATGTGTGCAGCGAGCCAAAGTGTGCCGCGAATGTCTGACTTGTTCTCTACCCAGTCATTGAACGTAATGCGAACACGACCTGGGTTTCCTGCGGTGACATTTGCAGTTCCCATCTCAGCGCCATCGGGCGCATAAATTGGGAATGATGTTCCCTCTGTTGACGGGAATTTTAGCTGTGTTGGTAGTTCCAGTTCAAGATAGTCGCCGCTATGTACGTCAGCGTCCTCTTGTGTTACCTTCCATTTAACCTTAATGTAGAAGTCCGAGTTAGTATTAACTCGTGTGATGGCTTCCTTGTTGAGGTTGGTTAGGCTAAACTCTGTAATGGTTGTCGCCACGGGCGATGTTGCAGCAAGTGCTGGAACAGCTAATCCAACCATTGCTACGAGAGTTAGCAAAAACAGTTTTACTTTTCCTAGCATTTGTTACATCCTTTCTTTGTGATGAACTTTGTACGTATATCGTAACAAATAACTTCTTGTATTACTTGTAGTTCACAAAATCCACATAGTAAGTATAACAGAAACTCCCCAGTTAAACAACTAGAGATTTTGCTATCTCGATATTACTTTTTCTTCTTGCGAATACCCAATGCTACAAGAATTGTTCCGATTGTTCCCAGAACACTCGATACTGTAGCAGTATCTCCTGTGTTAGGAAGTACGGATTTCTTAGTATTCTCTTGACGATTAGTTACCTCAGTAGTCTGAGTTTGTTTGTTATTGTTTTCTTGTGTTTGAACGCCGTCTTGAGCTGGAGCTGGAGCTGGAGTCTCGTGGCTTGAGTCCTCAGTAGGAGTTACAGGTTGATTAGGTTCTGGCGTAGGTTCTGGCGTAGGTTCTGGCGTAGGTTCTGGCGTAGGTGTTGGAGCGTCTGATTCAAAGACTGGTGTGATGGCGTTAAACCACGTATCAGCGCGAGAATAGCGAGTTGCTCCGTCAGCCATAATGCGGGTGTGAGTTAGCTCAGCGAGCGAGAGTACCGCATTTCCATCAGAGGTGAAATTGACGGGTACATCTTGGTTATATTTATCAGTGCGGAACGCCTTGATGTGGTAACCTTCTTTAGTTGGTAGAGACGCCTTTGGAATTGTGAAACCATTACCCATGTCTTCGGCAGTTGGGGTGAAGGTGATTGCTGGGTCGTTTGATGCGTACTCACCATTGCCTTTGTTTACTTGTAGCTTAAAATTGTCGTATGCAGCCCATGATTTCATCCAGGTAGCTGCGACGCCGCCATATTTTTCTTCATTACCATCAATGTCTTGAGTGCTGATATTAAACGTATCATGAACGTTAATGTGAGTTATACCGTTCTCGTCAATGGTGTAAGGCAGCGAATCTGAGTAGTCATCTTCCCATGAGTTAGTCTCATAGTTACCAGCCGCATTATCAATCTTGGTGTAGCCAGTCATAGCCATGCCGCCCGTGTTTGGGTTAAAGTTGGCTTTGAAGGTAACGTCGTCGTTACTCTTGTCATAGGTCAAAACGGGTACAGTGAAATCGCCCGCGTTCTCATCTTTAGAACCGTTACCCGAAATAACAATGCTAACTTTGGTAGTCGCGCCGTTGTCGTTCGTGTAGGTAATGTCGCCGTTAGCGTCTGGCGTTAAAATATCGCCAGTATTAGTAGCCGAGATAGTTGTCGGCGTTGCCGTGTCAGTTGTCTCGGCAATAGCTGGCGTGGCGGCTGCAATAGTAGCGAGCATGCCAAGTGCAAGACCAGCGGTTACTGCCATATGCGCTTTATGCTTGTTCATTTAACCATCCTTTCTATGAAATAAAAGGCTCCCACCGCGCGTGGGTGAGAGCCTTAGAGATTAGTACATTAAACGTGCTTACTGGTTCTTACGCTTACGAGAGAGCCCGAGAGAAGCGAGGATTGCTCCGATGCCAGCAATAATACCTGTTGCGGAAGCTGCGTCGCCCGTGTTAGGAAGCGCGTTTCTACGAACTCGCTTGCGTACCCAATGTCCTTGTGGGGCGCTATCAGACTGAGTAGTAGTTCCGCCGTTACCAGTATTGATATACTGTGGCTCACCTTGAGTATGATGAATAGGAATGCCCAAGTAGTTATCACCATCGGTACCAGGTGTTACTGGATTGTCTGGTGTTACAGTACCAGTTCCGCCGCCAGGCTCACCAGGAGTGATGTTACCGTTGTGTCCACCAGGAGTATCTGGGTTAACTGGGTTAACAGGATTATCTGGTGTTGGTGGGGTAACAGGATTATCTGGTGTTACTTCGTCCTTCTGCCATACAGCATAGACGTTATAGACGACAATGACCTTATGTGGGTCTTGTGGGTCTGTCATTTCGCTACGCTTGCCGATGCTCTTGAGGTTAACCATGTTGTTGTTAACAATTACGTTAGCTTCGGTGTCAAGACCATTTCGTGACCAGCCTTTGAAGGTATAGCCCTCACGAGTAAAGGTTGGACGCACTGGAAGGTCGGTAGCAGATTGGTCACCAGAGATTGCATACACAGTTTCACCGTGCTCGCCCTTACCACCATTAGCGTGGAAGTGGAGCTGAATGTGAGAGACATTCTGTGGGTAATTCTGTGTTGGGTCATAGTCTGGTGGAGTAGCTGTTACATAGTCAGCGACAAAGACCTTATCCTTGATAGAGTCAGCGTCATAGTGACCACCTGGCAGTAGAATGACTGTACCGTCTGTAGAAATCCAGCGCTTAACCATAGTACCGTCAGCGAGAGAATACTCGCGGTTAGGTGCTACAACGTCAGCGTGTTCGCCTGTGTTGGTAACGCTTGTCTCGCCCTTGTTCAGCTTACCAGAGTAGAACATAATGGTGTTCTTGCCTGCGACTGGCTCAAGAGTTGGTGGAACGCCGTCAGTTGGGACGTGCTCGCCAGTGCCAGGAGTAGGTGGTGCAACTGGGGTGTCTGGTGTTGCAACCTTGTATACTGCATAGACCTTGTAGACGTGAATTACACTACCGTCAGTATCGTTCTCAACGGTGAAGCCAACGCTAGAGAAGTCTACGTGGTCGTTACCGAGAACAAAGGTAGTAGACGCACCTGGGTCTTTTGCCCAACCAACAAAGGTGTAGCCAGCCTTCTCAGCCTTTGGAGCAGCAACGTTAGTGGCTTCTGCTGGGTTAGCATTAGCAATGGTTGAGGTCGTGTCGGTAGAACCCTTAATAGTGCCGCCATTTGCATCAAAGACATAAGTATTCTTGTGCTGTGTAGCAGGAGTGTTCTGCTTCCAGATAGCAAATACTCGACGAGTGTGAACGTCGGTAGTACCGTCCATGGAGTCGGATGCGGTAACACCAGAGAAGTTGGCGGAGTTTACACCGAGAGACTCTGCTTCGGTTGAAGCGTTAGAAGCACCCCAACCAACAAAGGTATAACCGTCACGAACCATAGCTGGCGCAGAGATTGCACTTACATCGTTGTCATTACCGCGAACAACGGTAGAGTGAATGACGT
>ERZ1674274.143-NODE-143-length-10480-cov-3.093046_pt1 | contig 10480 bp, 7 predicted proteins | sample MGYA00581195_ERZ1674274 | MGnify/ENA primary metagenome ERZ1674274 (study PRJEB41354, sample SAMEA4873306) | human saliva metagenome | biome: human-associated habitat [ENVO:00009003]; feature: mouth environment [ENVO:08000002]; material: saliva material... | reverse complement strand
ATTAATCGAGCTTAAAGAGAAATTCTACTCTTTTTCTTTCACTGCAAAGATAAAGGAGGGGCTTGGGGAGGCTGTACTTCTTCTTTCTCTTTTCTTTTACGGCTCCGTATGCTCTTTTTCTTTCTCCTTCTTGCCTTTACTTTCTTTCTCTTCTCCTTTCCACTCTTCCCAATCTATGTCAACATCTGACAAGCCACGGGTGGAAACACGGCCCTTACCAGCACCACGATAACGGGTCTCGGGAAGGAAACGAACACGAACACCACGAATCAGCGTGGCATTGACGTCCTCGGGCTTATCAACGCCGTTACTCGTTGTCACTGCCGTGAAATAAAACGAACCGATACCATCCAGCTTCACCGAACGACCCTGTGCCATATAGTCGCCCATCACGCCGCCAAGGGCTGTCAGCACTGCACGAACATCGGCAGGACTAACCGTCGATTCAACTGCAATGCGTTTTGCTACTTGTTCGGTTGTTGCCGGACTTACCACAAGAACGGACTTGGGATACCATTTGCCGTTCACCTTCATTTTTGCTTTCTTGTAGAATGCCATAGATAAAAGATTTTTTAATGCTGCAACACTGTTTTCACCGCCAAGCATGACCCGTCATACTCCCGTCATTGACAATATGTACTCCCGTGCTCGACAATATGTACTTTTGTGCCCCACAATATGTACTATTGTCATCGACAATATGTACTTTCGTCAGGCGGACGGTTACAACAGCATGCAGCGCATTGATAATTAGATTTTATAACCTCCCACACATAACTTGCGGGATTCTTTATTACATTTTTCTTTCTTAAACAGCCACCAAGGCTCCCCCCCTCTCCCTTTACCTCCTGTTGGTTCGGAGAGGGGACAGAGGATGAGGCTATATTATTCTGAGACGGGACGTACCGCGAAACCACAAGTCCGATCATGGTTGTATAGCGGACCCACGGAGCTATAGTTGAAGAGCAGGTCGGAACCGCCGAACGTGCTGCTCGGAACCGCCACCCAACTGTAACCTAAGTAGCCGACGGAGAACAGCGAACCATCAACGGTGCCGCGAAAGCCCGAAGCAGGGAAGTTGATAGTAGCAGTCTTGCTGCTGCTTGTCCAGAAATTATGACCGAAGTTGTTTTGGAAAGTCGCCCAGTCGCTAGTATCGCCAACATTGAGCTCTGATAGTGTTGAAGAATTCTGACCCGTTGTGGTAAAACCTGTAAACGCATTATTAGCAGGCATCTTAAAACCTACAGGACAAGGATCGTAAACGGTCTTGACGACTGGATTGCCGTTACCAACAGTATAAGTATAGCCAACAGCAACAGTGTTATCGGCTGACCAAAGGTTGTAATAACCATAATTGGTCTTCCAGTTAAAAGCACCGGTAGTACTCCCTGGATAGAAATTGTCAGGATGCTGAATACCATTCTTGATAGACATGTTATCACCTGCATCCTGCGTGAAATGGCTATTTGCAGCTAACTTAGATGTTTCAACACCAGGGAAGGCATCCTTACGACCAAACTGATAAAGGGTTGTAGCACCCTGCTTTTTATCACCAGGATTCTGGGTAATGTTGATAACGGTATACGCTTTTGTGCCGTTGTTAGCAACAGTCTGCTCAACCTTTACCTTGACAGTACGGGCACTGGTATAAGTTGAGCCACTCCACTGTATCGGCTTCCAACCCAAGGTTTCCTTGGTAAAATTATAAACAACACCTTGATGGTTGGTAACAGGAATCTTATCGAGTGCATCCTTAGGAGCAAACCAGAGATGCCATGACCAGACAATGGTACCCCCCTTCTTGACGGCAACAACGGCATTACCGCTCTGGATATCGCTTGCTGTTACTTCGAAGTCGAGGAAGGCATTGCCACCATCATGTGCGATAGAAAGAGAAGAAACGAGGTTAGCAGCATCAGCCCAGACAACCTCTGCCCCATCAACACTCGCATTGGCACCGCCGTTGGTCTTCTCAATCCATGGGTCGGTAATAGGGTTATTATTGTGATCTCTAAAGGCACGCAAGACGTACTGCTCATTTGAAGTGCCCGTAGGCGCATGGCTGATGTACGACTTATCGTTGGTTACACCGTTCTCAATGGCATTACCATAAACGAGTGGGATACGATAATGACCGGGGGCAGAGATAAGGTAACTGTTGGCAGTGTTGCGTAATGTAGTATTGCCATTGTGGTCATGCAAAGAAAGGTCGTAAGGAGCACTTGCAGAACTTGTGATTGTTGCCTCCTTGAGAGTCTTGTTACGCAGAGCGAGGAAATCTTTTACATCCTTGGTCAATGTAGCTGTACCCTGATCGGCAGCAGTGCCGCCATCGCCGCTTTCTTTACTAAGGGCTGTAAGCCAAGCTGGTTTGTTGGCAGTATAAGTTGATCCACCGTCAACACTGTAACCAACGACTTTCCACTTCACTGCCTGCTTAACATGTGTGGCAGGGTCTTCACGATAACTCGTAATACCGTAGTTACCTGTCGTCGTTTGATCGTAAGCAGCAGCACTTGGGTCGGTTGGCGTGAGTACATAGCTCCAGGTGGAGTTGGTTTCGCTTAACTTAAGTGTACGTGTTGTGCCGGCTTTCCATTCGCCTTTCAGTGTTGCCGTGATTTCAGTGTTATCCGTGAAGTGCACATAAGCAACTACGCCATTACCCGTAAGCACCTGAGGAATCATATAGAAAGTGTAGTTATCCCCCGTGTTGCCCATGATTGTAGCGTTAGGGTTTTGGTTGGTGCTTACGCTTAAGCCAGAGAGCGTGGCTGTACCACGGGTTGCACCCGTGTTATCCCATGCAGCACCCGTACCGCTGAACTCGCTTGAGAGCTTGTACTTGCTCTTCATAATGGCATTGCGAATCTCAACCTTGTCAATGGTCTTGTTCCAGGAAAGGTTCTGACCAACGGCAAAGCGGATGGCAGTAAGGGCATGACGGAAGTCAAGGTTGGTTGTTGGCTGCTCAAACTGTCTGGCATAGTTGACATTGCCTGTGCAAGCCGTCATAAAGTCCTTCTGGTCTCTGACGTTAGGTTCTACCGTGAAGTCAACACTGGGAGCATTGTCGGCAGAAGTCATATCGTTGATGGTTAGCTTAGAATAGCTGTCCTTGGAAGGATAAACAGCATAGAAACGTGCCCAAGGCTGGGCGAAAGACCAACGGATAGGAGTATAAAGCTCGCCGTTGCTCTTGGTCTTCACGGCTTTGAACCACTCGGGGGTTGTCAATATGCTTGTTGCAGCAACGCCACGGATACCCGTTGAAGAGAAGTCGCCGCTAATCGTGTTCTCTATGTTGGCACGTGTGTGTGCATCAGCCTTCACGGGGTTCACACCCTCAACGGCTGTCTCAATGAAGCATACGTTAAGATTACGGTTGCTGTGCGCAGCAAGTTTCTGTCCGGCAAGGTCATTGTTACCAAGTCCCGGAGTGATGGCACCACGAGTCATCGCAGCACCACGGGCAATAGCCTCTGACTGCACATCATTCACACTAAAGCGTACCAAAGCATCATTGCTTCCGCCCTGGTTGGCTGCCAAATCATCGTCGGAGCAGGAAGCAAACGACAACGCCATACCACCAACAACAAAGGCAGACAGCGCATAATGGAAAATATCTTTCTTCATCTTTTTAATTAATTTCTTAGTGATTATTACTTGTTATCCTTCAATCTCGTCATCCGGGTTGCTGTCATCTGACGTAGGAGGGACTACCTGAATTGCTCCAGGCACCTGGCTGCCTGTACCGCCAGCACCAGGGCGCACCGTCGGGCTTTCTGCCAACAAGTGAAACTCTTCATCAATACAGAGTATTGACACATCAGGCTTTTGATAAGCCTTTCTTTCTTCCTTTTTCATATTAATTCCGTTTAAAGAGATACACAAGCGTGTATCGGGTTGGTTATTATTTTTTCAAGTTAATTATCGATTTGCGATTACGGGTTGGACAACTCTTCAAGAGTGTTATATTAGGTTTATGACAGACATAATACAAAATCAGGCAAAGGAAGCTCCGAAGAGTCCTTTGCCGAAAACAGGTTTCATACGGCGGTATTCCACGCGCACGTACGAAGAGAAGAAATGATTTATTTACTATACTATATGAGAGAGAGAGAGAGAGAGTATACAATTATTTGGAACTACCAAATAATTCTCCATCTTTTTTCCGCTTATCTTAGTTAAAGAATCTAATGTAGCACACAACGTCTTCACACCTTTATTATATAAGGCGCAAGCAGTAGCTGAATTAATATTCTTTATTATTCTCATCGTTATTATGAGTTAATTTTAGTTTAACTGGACGCAAAGGTAACAATAATATTTAAAACATACAAGGAAATGATAAAGAAAAATAAAATAACGACCTTGCCTTTAACATAAAGAACTACGCCCCTACCCTTTCTATAGCCTTCCGTTAGTACATTCCACCTAAAAGAAATCCCCCTCCACGAGGGAGGGGGATGTGATTATAATAAAAGTACAACATCATTCTTAAAGATGTGTATGTTCATTAAGACATCTATTATCAAGAAAGACATCAACAAAGGAATATGTCATTAAGCAATATGTCTTTAAGATACATGTCACCAAAGAAATATGTCATTAAGAGATATATCATTAAGAAATATGTCTTTCTGTCATTCTGTCTTCACGTCATTCTGTATTTTACCAGAGCTTTAGGCGTTTACTTTCTGGAATAAAGAGCTTATCACCCTCTTTCACACCAAAGGCTTTATACCACGCATTGATATGTGGCAGGGCACCATTCACACGCCATTCACCAAGGGAATGAGGATCACTTTTCACACGACTGCGAATCTCCGCCTCAGTTATATTGTTTGCCCAAACTCCAGCATATGCGATAAAGAAACGCTGCTCTGGTGTAAAGCCCATAATTGTTTTACCAGCTTTTGCTTCTGGTGTCTTCATAAAGGCATTGAAGGCAACCTCAAGTCCTCCATGGTCAGCAAGATTCTCACCAAGGGTAAGCTTACCATTTGCATAAAGGTCGGGCAGAACTTTGATTGCGCTGAAGAAATCAGCATACTTTCCTGTACGTGCTTCAAAGTTTTTGCCGTCTTCTGCTGTCCACCAGTCGGTCATGTTTCCATCTTTGTCATAATGACGCCCTTGATCATCAAATCCGTGTGTCATCTCATGTCCGATAACTACACCAATAGCACCATAATTGAATGCATCGTCAGCTTTCGGATCAAAGAAAGGATATTGAAGGATACCAGCAGGGAAACAAATTTCGTTCGTCGTTGGGTTATAATAAGCATTAACTGTTTGTGGAGTCATCAACCATTGGTCCTTATCAACAGGTTTGCCGGCTTTCTCTTTGATAGCATCCTCTGCCCAGAACTTCTTACAATTCTGTACATTCTCATAATAAGACTTCTTTGGATCAATCGACAGTTTACTTAAATCTTTCCACTTGTTAGGATATCCCACCTTCACATAGAATGTAGAAAGCTTCTCAAGAGCAGCTTTCTTCGTAGCTTCACTCATCCAGTCTTGTGCCTTAATACGCTCAGCAAGGCTTACCTGTAAGTTCTTTACCAACTCCTCCATGCGCTTCTTGCTTGAGGCTGGGAAGTAACGCTCACAATAGATGCGCCCAAGTGCTTCACCCATCTGACTCTCCGTCTGCTGTGTGGCACGCTTCCAACGGGGATAGTCAACTTTCGTCCCACGCATGGTCTTACTAAAGAAGTTAAAGTATGCCGCACGGATGTTATCACTCAGATAGTTGGCAGAAGAAAGTATTACGTCCCACTCCATGCGTGCACGAAGTTCGTCAGCATTACTTGTTGCAGCAAGTTTATCAACACCAGCAAGGAAAGCTGGCTGCCCAACAACCATTGACTGAATATACTCACTCTTTATACCTTCTGCATTTGCAAGTTGCTCAAGAGGGATGTTAGGGTAGTTTGTTTTGAACTCACCAAGTGTCATCTTGTTATAATTTGCTTCCACATCACGCAGTTCAGTACGACTCTTTGATAGTAGAGCTAGCATAGTCTCATAACGCATAATAGCATCACGCTTGGCTTGTGCCTGTGCATCAGAGAATCCATAAAGACGGAACATATCAGCAATAAACTGGCGATAAGCTTTGCGGATGTCGCTTGTTGCTTTATCATTATCAAGATAATACTCCTTTTGTCCAAGAGAAAGTCCTCCCTGCGAAATATTAAGAATATTCATCTTGGCATTCTTTTCGTCAGCATCAAAGCCATATTCAAATGGAATACCATAACCGAAAGTGGCATATTTCAGTTGAAGAGCACGAAGATCATTGAGAGTTCTTGCACCTTCCATTTCATCAATCAAAGGTTTAACAGGACTAACTCCTTCCTTGTTACGGCGAACAGAATCCATAGCAAGCTTATAAAAATTGCCTAACTTCCACTCAACACTTCCTTCCTTACCCTGCTTCTTGAGCAGATCCGTAAGAATAGTATTAATACGCTTGTTATTATTCTCTTGCAACTGATCAAAAGAACCGAAACGAGAGAAAGCAGCAGGTAGTGGATTAAGTTTCTGCCATCCTCCTGTTGCAAACGTAAAGAAGTCATCCGCCGGACGTACCGACTTGTCTAGATTCTCAGCCTTGATACCAGCTTGTCCCTGTGCCATGCCAGTAATAGGTGCAGATGCGATAAGCATCATAGATAAAAGTGTTTTGATACGCATATTCTTTTATTTATTAAGTTGTTCTAATTGTTCTGAGAATATCATCCAATTATCATTCTCTTCATCAAGCTCACGTTGCAGATTAGTATATTCGGTGACAAGTTCCATATCTGAAGCATTCTCAGGCTTGAGTAGTAGTGCATCTAATTCACTCTTCCGCGCTTCCAACTTCGCTATTTTAGCCTCAGATTCCTCCACAGCACGCTGTGCCTTGCGAATCTTCTTCTGTTGAGCTTTATGTTCAGCATAAGAAATCTCTCCCAGCGTTTCCGAAACATTTTTTTTATCATTGGATGATACAAGTGAGCCAATCTCTGTACTCTCATCCTTTGGAGAGAGTTGGAGAGAGTTTCTAAGCCAATCATAAATACCACCAAGATGCTCTCTCACCTTTCCACCACCAAATTCATAAACCTTACTCACCAAACCATCAAGAAACTCACGGTCATGACTTACAATAATGGCTGTACCATCAAAGCTTTTAATAGCTTCCTTCAATACTTCTTTAGAAGGAATATCAAGGTGATTCGTTGGCTCATCAAGAATCAGGAAGTTGACCGGTTCTAACAGAAGTTTTATCATGGCAAGGCGTGAACGTTCTCCACCAGAAAGTACCTTAACGTACTTCTCTGACGTCTCACCACCAAACATAAATGCTCCAAGCAGGTCGTTTATCTTTAATCGCATCTCACCTGTTGCTACACGGTCAATGGTTTCATAAATGGTCAGATTCTCATCTAACAGCTGTGCTTGGTTCTGTGCGAAGTAACCTATCTGCACGTTATGCCCTATTTTCAATGTTCCCTCATAAGGTATTTCTCCCATGATACACTTCACAAAGGTTGATTTTCCTTCACCATTCTTACCCACAAAGGCTACCTTCTCACCTCGTTTGATGGTTAGGTCAACACCTTCAAACACAGTTTGTCCAGGTCCGTCACTATGTAATCGGCTTGGATAGACTTTCTTCAAACTCTCTGCTATGATAGGATAATCTCCACTTCTTAAACATGGAGGAAACTTAAGGTGCATAGCAGAATTATCTACCTCATCTACCTCTATAGGTACTATTTTCTCCAACTGACGAATACGTTGTTGAACTTGTACAGCTTTAGTTGCCTGATAACGAAAACGCTCAATGAAAGCTTTTGTATCAGCAATCTCTTTCTGTTGGTTCTCATAAGCACGAAGCTGTTGTTCACGACGTTCTTTTCGCAGAACGAGATACTCATCATACTTCACACGATAGTCTTCTACATGCCCACAAGTAATTTCCAATGTTCGGTTAGTAACATTATTAACAAAGGCCCGGTCATGACTGACCAGGACTACAGCCTTGGCACTTTGGGCAAGAAACTGCTCAAGCCATTGAATTGATTCTATATCCAAATGGTTAGTAGGTTCATCAAGCAGAAGAACATCAGGACGACGAAGGAGTATCTTCGCCAACTCTATACGCATACGCCAACCACCCGAAAACTCACGAGTAGGTCGTCCGAAATCTTCATGCGTAAAACCAAGTCCTGTCAACGTACGTTCTATCTCTGCTTCATAGTTTTCCCCTCCCATCATCATATAACGCTCATGCTCTGTTGTGAAGCGTTCAACCAAGTCTGCATAGCTTTCGCTTTCATAGTCTGTACGTTCAGCCATCTCCTGCTCCATCTGCTTCAGACGTGCTTCGATCTTTGTTGTATCAGAAAATGCTTTACGTGTCTCCTCTTTTACCGTTGTATCATCGGAAAGTTTCATTACCTGTGGTAAATACCCAACAGTCGTATCATTAGGAATAGACACTGTTCCACTGGTGGGATTCTGTAAGCCACAGAGAATCTTCAACATTGTAGATTTCCCTGCACCATTCTTACCTACTAACGCTATCCTATCTCTCTCATTGACGACAAATGATACATCCTTAAACAAAGGCTTCACGCCAAATTCCACCGTCAGTCCATCTATTGATATCATCTCTTTCTTATACTTTGAATCTTTACTTTGAGTTTCATTATCTCTGCAGAAAGTTTTCCGACTTGTATACATCACAACGTTCAGAGTCTTATTCCCAAAGTCTTATGTCATGCAAAGATACTATTTTATTTTGATAAAGAGATGTTTTTATATACGTTAAAGGGAAAGACAATTGCTTCTATAAAAGAAAAAAGCTGTATTCAAAGCGAAGTTACGGGAAGACACGCATCAAATAAAAAGAACACACACAGCCTCAAAACCTGTATGACACGAATAAAGTTGCCCACATTATACTATTATGCAACATTGTGGCATACAGACTTGTTATTTTCTAACATGCCACGTAATATTCTCTGTAGACATCTCGTGTCCCTCCTCTGCAAAGTTGATTCCTTTAGGACTAGGACCTGTAACAGATATGTCCATTACCATAATTACATTACGTTTTAAGGTAACGGTTGTACTTGCTTCTTCTATACTACCATCAGCCTTTGTCCACTTCATCTTTACAGTAATATCTCCTTTATACCCATCTTTACAAGCATCACTAATCATATTGAAAGAATAGACAGATAACTTATCATAGGCTGGATCAGTGGACTTTACGGTAAGTGTATAATGGAGATAATCTATCTCTAACTCGCCTTCTTCTGGAGGGGCAATCTTAAAATGAAGTCCAAAAGCCGCATGCTTAAGATTAAGTGTCAGGTCATTAGCGGTCTTGGGATCAAAGTCTTCAATAACGGCATAAGATTTTATGAGTCTTGGGTACATTGTTATGTCCTTTGCAGAGACATTTGTCTTACCATCCAAGATATGACCCAAGTTATCTTTTGTTGACATAATGAAAGAATTCTCAACTTTAGTAGGCTTATCTGTTCCATGCAGGAAAGGCAAGAGATATTCATTATCTTTATTATAGATAGTATCTTCACCATCCTCTGTCATTAAGCACTCTATCTTATACAAGCTACCTTCTGTCATTCTGATAGCGATATTAGAAGGATCAGAGAAAAGACCATAAGCATACTTCGAATAGGACTTCGCACCTTTTCGCTTTTCATAGATATTAAGAGCATAAAGCTTAGTCTTTTCTGCACGACTTTCTAAAATACCACTCATTCGGGGCTTGGAACCTGCCATCGCTCCTTCTTCTGCAAGATCTACATGAATTGCAGTAGGATGTATGGAGATTATTTTAGTAATCTTTTGTTCCTTACCCCTTTCTTCATCACCAGACAAAACGGCTTTTTCGCATGAAGTAAACACACATGCTATAAATAAAAGCCATAACCATTTAGTTGTTTTCATATTATTGCCTTTCAGTATATTAAATTCGGCTGACAAAGATAAAGAAAAAGTAAATACAAGTCAAGTCATCAGAAAGTCTATAACGTTATTTAACATTATCAGAAAAACATTCCACTATAAATTGTTTCTGCATAATAACCTTTAATAAGATTTACAAGAATAAAGATATGCATACAATATAAATTGTACAAAGGCATCACCAAATGAGGAAAAACAGTAGACAACAGTGCTTATTCAGTATAGTTTTATGTACTCAACCATTACATTTCAAACCCTAATTCGTTTTTCATCTTAGTTACAGTCACATTTAACACTTCATATAATCAATTTATTATTAGATGTTTAGAGAAAAGTAAATGGTGATAGGAGTGACAGCAAAATTGAAAATGATATGTGGTAAGCAGCATTATGAGTACAATGCACCATAACTTACGCCAGTCCGGGTTCAGTTTAGTATATAAAAAGTCCTAATTTCCTTGATTCCTCCATA
>ERZ1674274.142-NODE-142-length-10488-cov-6.323972_pt1 | contig 10488 bp, 7 predicted proteins | sample MGYA00581195_ERZ1674274 | MGnify/ENA primary metagenome ERZ1674274 (study PRJEB41354, sample SAMEA4873306) | human saliva metagenome | biome: human-associated habitat [ENVO:00009003]; feature: mouth environment [ENVO:08000002]; material: saliva material... | reverse complement strand
TGGTTTAAGTTACTTCTGTGACGATTTCTTTTCGGTTTTATAGAGGAAAGGTACAAAAAAAATGCGAAAGTCTATCATAAAAAGATAGCTTTCGCATTCAAACTCTTCGTAAAAAGATAAAAAAATATCATTTCGTATATCGAAGTATCTCATCACGACACTCCTCCATCAGCCATTTTGGTGTACTCGTTGCGCCACAGATGCCTACTGTCTCTACCCCATTAAACCAGTTCATGTCGATTTCATCAGCGCTCTCAACCTGATGGGAGTTTGGATTTACACTTAGGCACTCATGGAAGAGGACCTTACCATTCGAACTCTTACGCCCTGCCACGAAGAGAATCAAGTCATGACGAGCAGCAAAGGTAGAGATGTTAGGCATGCGATTGGCCACCTGTCGGCAGATAGTATCAAAACTTTGGAACTTAGCATCAGGGGAGATATGACGCTGGATGTAGTCTATTATCTTATGAAACTCATCCAAACTCTTTGTCGTCTGGGAGTAGAGATAAATGTCATGGGTGAAGTCTAAGGCCTTTACATCCTCAAACTTCTCTATCACAATGGCATGACTATGGGTCTGCCCAACCAGTCCGAGTACCTCTGCATGACCGTTCTTACCAAAGATGACAATGGAGGACGACGCACTAAGGGTTTGTCCCTCGCCCACTGCAGGAGGGAGAGAAACAGAGGAGGAAGAAGTCGTGTCGTCCTCTTCTGTTAGGGGTCTGAGCTTTGATGGGTCGTCGACAGTTGTGTTACCCTTGGATGTTATCATATAAGAAGACTGTCGTCCCTTCTCATACTGAGTCTTGATACGCCGCTGAAGGGCGAGGACCACGGGGCAAGTAGCATCTATGATCTCTATGTTATTACGCCTTGCAAGCTCGTAGGTCTCGGGAGGCTCGCCATGAGCACGCAATAGTACCTTCACGTCATGAAGCTCGCGCATCTGCTCATGGTTGATGGTGATGAGTCCTTTCTTCGTCAGACGCTCCACCTCCATACTGTTATGTACGATGTCACCTAAGCAATATAACTTTGTCCCTTTGGCTAATTCTTCCTCGGCTTTCTTTATGGCTGTGGTCACACCAAAGCAAAAACCACTACCGTTATCTATCTCTATTTGAAGCATTCCTACTATTTGTATAAAAGAGTGAGGGGAGTGGAAGGGAGGTAAGAAAATATCCCCCTATCCGCCTCACTATCTAATAACTCGTTCACTTGTAGACTTGTCTATTTGTCTACTCATCATCTTTACTTGTCACAGAAACGGCTGAAAGGGAGTTAAAACACTACCCCCTATCCGCCTCACTATCTAATAACTCGTTCACTTGTAGACTTGTCTACTTGTCAACTAATACACTTGTCTACTCGTCTACACGTCTACTCCTTCACCTGAATAACCATGGCTCCAGTACGTCCGCTATACTCTGGGGCGTATGCACACTGTACTGTACAGGTTCCAGTTTGGTAAACACCAGCGCGATCAACGTAATACTCGGTCTCAACAACATGTTTACCCTTAGCCATCTCATCGAAGTAATAGTTGGTGGTGTAGTCCTTCGGAGCAATATAATACCCCCAACGATAACCACTCAACTGGCTAACAGGCTCAAGGCAGGCCGCACGCTTGTCAACAACTTGTACGAAATCGTAATCACGATCAGCAATGATTGTCAAGCGGATGCGCACCTTGTCACCCACCTTAAGGTGCATAGTCTTCTTGAAAGACACGCTATCTACCAGCACCTCACGTATAATCTTCATACCAGATGTGGCTGCAGAGATGTCTGTCGAAGCCTGGAAGAACTGTGCATAGACCGCCCCCCAGCTTGTGCCAGTGCTTGTCTTATTGATTGTTAGCTCATGACGGGAAGGCGATTGGATGTCGACAGGCTGCGAAACCTTCACGTATCCCAAGCCAGCAGTAGGCTGTGTCGTCTGCAAAGGTTGGTTGTCAAGCAACAACGTAGCGTGTTCTCCGTTCTGCATCAGCCAGTTACCTTTATTAGTAAAGGCCCAAACAGCATTCACAGAGTTCAATGGTGTATCCCAAGCCTGCGTACGCTTCTCCTGTAAGAGCCACCGCTGCATCTCGATAAGCGTCTTACTATCATTAGGTGCGATGGCCTTTAAAGCCTCGATAGCCGCCACCTGCGTTGGTATCTTATAATCACGCCAACTGTAATAAGCGTTTTTAGAATCAAAGTAACGTCCCTTCTCCTCCGTATAAACCGTATATTCCTTGATACTCTGTAGGTATTGACGTGCCTTCTCAACCCTACCATACTGCTGAAGGATTACTGCTGTGTTAGCCTTACCATAAATGGTTAATTCCGTAGGCATCTTGGTCAAGCGGTCAATGAGGTACTTAATATCATTTGTAGAACGGTCGTGATAGAACAAAGCATTGGTGTAGAGATAATCACAAAGGTCATCAGACGGGAAGAGAGTAGTGTCATACTTCTTCTCGTAACGCTTCATCTCCTTCACACACTTAGCCACCTTCTTATCCATAAAACGGAAAGAAGCCTTAATCATGTCCGTTTGCTCTGGTGTAGGAGTCGTAATACTCTGCAGACGAGCGAGTGTCTTTGTCACCGCAACCGTCATATACAAACTTCCCTTCATCTCTGGCCACCAAGAGAACGAACCATCAGATTGCTGCAAATCCTTCAATTTCTTGAAGATTGAAGTAAGGTTGTTCTGCAACTGATTAGCGTCGAAGAAACGTACGAGTTGCTGTTTTTGCTCGCTTTCGTTCTTTGCCTCCATCACCCAAGGCGTCTCATTAAGTGTCAACGACTTAAGTTCTTGATTCTTCTCCAAAGCCGACATCATTGAAGTCTCCTTACTGCTCTCCTTCTTCCATTGCTCAATAGTCTGCTTAATCACCGGTGAAGTACTCATGATGTGATTACCCAAGTAATTTGCATAATAAGCCGATACAAGACTGATAGCATTATCGTCATTTGTCTTAGAGATATATGGCAAGGCCTGAATCATCAACCAGTTAGGGTTGTTAGTGTACTCTACTGTAAGCTTCTGGTCGGTACTCTTCTTTGGGAAGAGCTTACTGATATCTATTGTCTTAACGCCCGCCTCATTCTGAGTAAACGGATAGGTGTTTGTAACATACTCCTTATTAGGAAGTACTGAAAGGTAGTGTTGCTCCCCATCAGAGAACCCACCGCCCTCAACCAAGAAGCGCACAATGAGCAAGGATTGGTCAGCTGTAAGCTTGTTAGCGTCCTTTGCCAACAATGAAGCTAAACTATACGTTGCCGAACCACCCCCCTGTGCCTTCAAGACAACAGCTTTGCTATCGGTGAAGAGCACCTTCTCCGTTGCAGGGTCAAGTATTTCAATCTTTGCCTTAGCATTGATATCCTTCTCAGAAAGGTTGAACAAGCGCGCAGAAAGCATCGCCTCATCACCCATACGGACAAAGCGAGGCATGTTAGGTTGCACCATCAAGGTCTTCTGAGCCACGATGTCATCAGAAAGGAAGCCATTGTTCATATCCTCATCGTGTGCTAATCCCATGAAGTGCCACGTTGTTAAGCTCTCAGGAAGGGTGAACTTAATACTTACATTACCGTTCCCATCTGTCTGCAACTGTGGATAGAAGAAGGCAGTCTCATTGAGGTTCTCACGCATAGAAGGCTTTACAGTCTTCGTTTTGTCCTTTTCTTGTTTTATCTCCTCATCTTTCTTGATAACAGGAGCAGTAAATTTCACATCCGATTCATTGTCATCTTCATGGCCAACCTTAGCTACCTCGGCCATAGCAGACTCCTTTGCGAAAGCCATTGACTTAACGGCACGTGTCATGCTTACCATTCGGTCTGATGTTGCTGAATAAATATAAGCATCTGGCGTATCATATTCTTCTAAGAAGCGGCTATCAAACTTTGAGAAAGTTAACCTATCCACATTATAATAAAGAAGGTTTGCATCAGCTGAAAGATAGATGCCTCCATAGCGAGGACTACGCCATTCAGCAAATGTATAGTTAAGTGAGAAGAAGTTGATAAAGCTCCATGAATGAGACATGAGCTCGTCAAGACTCTTATCATAAAGCGTTGCCATCAACTGAGCATTAGCCGCCTTACCATCAGGACGATTAATGGTCACTGTCCATTCCTCCTGTTGTCCTGGGGTAAGCTTATTACGGAATGTCTTCCATTTCACTATCAATTTCTTATCTGGTAACGGACGGCTAATCCTCTCAGAATGCCTATACAGAACGCCATTCTTTACCCAAGCATAATTAAGAAATAGCTCATCACCATACTCTTCCTTATATATAAACTTGCGTGTCGTTATACTATTACTCTGATTGAAAGCACCTGTCTCAATCACTTTATCGCCTGAGAAGATAGAATAAACAACATACTGATTCTCATCGCTTGAGCCTACCTGCATATAAATAGGACCTCCATCACGAGGGAATTGGTTCCCACTTAGATAGAACCAGTCATGTGTCTCAATAACAGGACGCTTATCGTCTAAAGAGAAGACAATAAAGTCCTGGTCTATTGTATCCGTCCCACAAATTGCATGTAGACGATAAGTTCCAGAGGACAAGGCCTTTATAGCAACCTCTTCATTAGCCCTCACGGTCGTGTAATTGCCATATACATACTTACTCTTATCCTTCTGCTGTGGTACTATCACATATTTCACGGTACCATCAAGAGTATTTCCTGCAACATTATAGTAACCGAACTTTATCGTTTTAAGGTTATTACGCAGATTCTTATAAGGGAGATTACAAGACAAGAACGTCTCTTTTGTACCTATTGGTAACGACGCATAGCCCTCATGGGTCTCACCAGCAGCATCAGTCACCGACGCTTCCACACTAAAACGATAGAATAGTGAGCGAAAGTCTTTATTACCGGCTTCTATTTCCTTCTTGACCTTGTCAGAAAATACAAAAGGTACGGTAACAACGAACTCACCCTTATCATCTGTCATAACATCCTGTTCGTTCACGCTTGCAACGTCTTCATAGAAGCTACACCAATAGCTTGTATTACGCGTGACAACGTAATGCACCTTTGCACCTTGTACTGGTACACCAGCAAAACTCTTAGCATGTCCAATCAACTTGATAGTGTCACCGATAGCATACTTGTCCTTATATTCGTCAAAACTTACGTCAAACGTTGGGCGCTTATACTCATCTACCGAGAATGACTCATACCCTTTTGTACCATAATCTGCCTTGATAGAGAATCGTCCTGTCAGTCCACTTGTAGGCAGCTCAAAGTCGGCTGCAGCAGTGCCGAAGCTGTCTGTAGTCACTGACTTACGTCCAATCTCCTTATAATTAGCGTCACGTAAGATCATATCGAAGGTTAGTCCGCCTGCAGCCTTCGTCTTATAGCCTTGCTTTGTATTCTGATAAGCAATGACAGATGCGTGCACTGTCTGTCCAGGACGATAGATACTCCTATCCGTGAAGACCTCAGTTACCAAGTTGTCATAGTTTCTCCCGCTGTAATCATACGAACTTTCCAGTCTTACTTCCCTAAAAGCTTTGTCCTTACTCGTAGCGACATAGATCTTTGGGGTATTGCTTTCCGACTCAAACACAACCTCCCCTTTCTTGTTCGTCACCTGCTTCTTGACAACAGAGGGCTTACCATAATATTCTGCATAGGTAGCTCTAACCTTTACATCGGCTACTGGTTGCCCATCCACAACATTAACTACAACATACCGTGACAGCCCCTTCGGCTGCTGTTCAGACATGACATAGAGGTCACTAACATAGTAGAAAGCATACTCTGGTCGGACATCCTTATTAGAACTCTCTATCTTAATAAGGTAGACACCCAAAGGTAATGTAGGCATTAAGAAGGAGTCCTTCACCTCTTCATAGTCCTTATGACCAGTGTAAGTACGGTTGATTGTCTGCTTTGTTGCGGGCAACAGGCTTGCCATCAACTTGTCCCTATCCTTCTCAACATTGACACGAAGGAGGTGATCTCCAGCCAGCTTCGTACGTGTAACAGTTACGGTAACATTCGACAAGTTGCGTGTATTCAGTCTAACCCAGTTATTCTTCTCCGACGAACTAACATTAGACTTATCAAAACGAGCATCGAACATCGGTTTTGTCAGTGACATACGGATATTACGTAAACGCACTATTCGCTTCCATGAGGCCCATCTAACGAGAGCATCATCAATATAAGCTATCTTCTTCTCAACGGGTGTGTCCTTGCCCATACATAGATAACGTTGTATTGCAACTTCCCCACTTATAGGTAAGTCGCTATACTCTTGCATGAGTGAGTCGAGCTTTGGAATACTCTCTTCCTTCTCCTCTATCCCCATCAAGGCCGTGTAGCAAGCTGCTTCTCGGTTTCCAACGCTTTTGTAATAACTATGTAGTTTATCGTAGTTACCCACCTGCATACCAATAACATGCAACAGGTCGCCCTTGAAGATATTATCGTCTTTACCGAGTTCTACCAACGGCTGAAAGTCAGCTGCTTTCTGGCTTGCCAATAGAGAAGGGTTGGCAAGTGCCTTCTTAAAGTATTCGTCAGCATTACCAGCATCTTCATTCCGATCTATCACACCCAAAACACAGTTATAGATAGCCGATAAGACTTCATCCTTACCTTCTACCATCTTTGCCTTTGCCTTCAATCGTTTAAGCTCCACCTCAGCAGAGTCTGGAGCTATCTCTGTCCGTAACCTTGATGCCATCAGACTTGCTGCCAACACCTGTCCATAGGCTTTCTCCTTCTGTGCCTTCCGTTCAATCTGCTGCAATAAGCTGATTTGTGTCTTTGGCAGGTCCATTCTCTCTGCTTGATTTACTTGTTGCCATAAGGCATCGAAACTCTGTGCTGTTACGCTGATAGGCAACAACAGAAATATAATTGATAAAATGATAAGGGATTTTCTCATACTCTCTTTCTTTTTATTAATTGCAAAGATAATGATTTCAAAGGATATTTCAAAAGATGAACTATGTATATTATAGAGTATTAATATTCCTACCTTATTATATAATTAAACGTATCGAAGCGTGTAAAGCCCATCTTCTCCAACTGCTGCCGACTCTCTTGCCGGTCTTTGTCTGTGTTATATTTGGGTATCAAGGGTAAGCGAATAATCACCTTATCAGCATACCCGTTCGCTGCTAACCACCGAAGATTACTGATTACCAGAGCATTGTCTTTACAAGTGTATGCCTTATAGATATCAGGGTTCATATCCTTAATATCAACATACCACAGCTTTATCAAAGGGGCAACAGACTTGACCCTCTCAAGCTGTACATTGAGTGATGTCTCTATTGTCAACATCCACTCAGGGTTCATTATGCCTGCAAAGGCCTTGATGAAGTCTGAATGTAAGAGGGGTTCACCACCTCCAAAGCAGATGCCACCACCCGTTGCCATAAAGTAGAGGTCGTCTATCTCCACCTCACTATATAACTCTCCTGGCGTCATCCTACACCATACCCCATCAGCTTGTAAGCACTGAGGATTTAAGCAGTAGACGCAATGAAGCGGACAACCATGGAACCCTACCAATGTTGTTACGCCCTCCCCATCGGTAGAGAGCCTATGCCGATTGATGGCTATAAACGGTGATGTTAATTCTGACTGCATTTCTCTTGATGGGATTGCGGGGCTGCACTGTTTTCTAACTCTTTCTCTAAATACTCCCTGTCTATCTCTCCTACTTTGTCAAGAGAGGGCTCTAAACGGACAACCATATCGTTAGGTTTACGAATAGACTTCACTGCTATCACCTTATCTATATACCCATAAGATGAGAACACGAGCGTGTCATTGCGGTTAACCTGCAAGGCAAACCTTCCATCTTCGCCCAAAGACACTCTCTTCTTACCACCTTGTATAATAATATTAACCTCAGAAGCTGCCTCACCAGATGACGCATTAAGCACTCGCCCACTAATAGCTATGGAGCACTTCAAATCTCTTGTGCGTACTTCTGGCATAACTTCTGTCTCGCCCTGAACTAACATATCAGTAGAATCCTGAGCTTTGCTCTCAACGTTGCAAGCTTTGGGACTATTCTGACATGATGTAAGCGGGACTGTAGCAACACAAATACCTGCAGCCAAGCCAGCCACTTTCATACCCCATCCCTTGCGTTTCCGTTCTCTTAACTGCGTCTCTAAATAGCGTATCTCTGCCTCACAAGCAGGGCAAGTACCAGCACACTCCCCCTCATAGTGACATTCTTTGGGTTGATAGCTAATACCATTCGCATTTGCTATCTGCTGCCGAATACTCTTTAATAGCTTACAAGTACTCTTCCCTTTCACCATAACCTTAATCTTTACTTACACTTCTTCGTCTTCTCCTTATGCGACTTCACCTTATAAGTCCTACGACCATATACATCATCGTTATATACTGTCTTCGTAAATACAGCAAGGTCTCCAAGTAGCAAATTTCCATCGGTTTTAAGAATAATAACATTATTCTCTGAACGTAAAAGAGAACTTACACGAACCTTTTGCTTCTCATAACCGATATATGAAATAACCAACGACGTGTCTGATGGAACTTTCAAAGCAAACTGTCCATCGATATCTGTTGCAATGCCCTTGTTTGTTCCGTCTATAAAAACACCTGCCCCTATCACTGGTTCTTTATTTTCTTCGTCTATGACCATTCCACGTACAACCACAGGTGATGCACAACTATCAGAAAGGTCTACTACCTTTATAGGGGCTTTCTTGGTTGTTTGTACAGGAGGGTTAGCCGTACTATCAGACTTAACAGCTTGCGCAGCAGCGGTCATCGGCATTACCGTAGCGCAGATACCTGCTGCTATACCAGCCACCTTCATACCGAAGCCATTACCCTTACGTGCTTTCAGCTCCCGTTCAAGGTAACGTATCTCCGCTTCACAAGCAGAACAAGTACCCGCACAATCCCCCTTGTGATGACACTCCTTAGGCTGATAGCTGATACCATTGGCATCCGCTATCTGCTGCCGAATATCCTTCAGCAACTTACAAGTACTCTTTCCTTTTGCCATAATCCTTATCCTTACTTACACTTCTTTTTATTCTTCTCCATGTGTGACTTTGGTTTATAAGTCCTATGACCATACACATCATCAATATTACTTGCGCTCCTATCTCTACCAGAGTCACTTGCTGCATTTACTGTTACTACTGCAACCAAACCTGTCATCGCATCCTTTTCAAGCATAATAACATTATTGTCAGAACTTAAAAGAGAACTTACACGAACCTTCTTACTATAGTATCCTATAGATGATATAACCAACGACGTGTCTGATGGAACTTTCAAAGCAAACTGTCCATCAATATCTGTTGCAATGCCCTTTCTTGTTCCGTCTATAAAAACAGCTGCCCCCATCACAGGTTCTTTATTTTCTGCGTCTATGACCATTCCACGTACAATCACAGGTGATGCACAACTATCAGAAAGGTCTACTACCTTTATAGGGGCTTTCTTGGTTGTTTGTACAGGAGGGTTAGCCGTACTATCAGACTTAACAGCTTGCGCAGCAGCGGTCATCGGCATTACCGTAGCGCAGATACCTGCTGCTATACCAGCCACCTTCATACCGAAGCCATTACCCTTACGTGCTTTCAGCTCCCGTTCAAGGTAACGTATCTCCGCTTCACAAGCAGAACAAGTACCCGCACAATCCCCCTTGTGATGACACTCCTTAGGCTGATAGCTGATACCATTGGCATCCGCTATCTGCTGCCGAATACTCTTCAGCAACTTACAAGTACTCTTTCCTTTTACCATAATCCTTATCCTTACTTACACTTCTTTTTATTCTTCTCCTTATGCGTCTTCGGCTTATAAGTCCTATGACCATACACATCATCGTAGTTTGGCACAACAGTCACGACTCCTCCTGCTATGCACGATAAACCCGATAAATCAGAGACTTCCAGTATGATAACATTATTATCAGAACTTAAAAGAGAACTTACACGAACCTTCTTATCCTTACAACCTATATATGAAATAACCAACGACGTATCTGACGGTACTTTCAAAGCAAACTGTCCATCCACATTTGTTGCAATGCCCTTGTCTGTTCCGTCTATTACAACAGAAGCTCCTATTACTGGTTCTTTATCTTCTGCGTCTATGACCATTCCACGTACAACCACAGGTGATGCACAACTATCAGAAAGGTCTACTACCTTTATAGGGGCTTTCTTGGTTGTTTGTACAGGAGGGTTAGCCGTACTATCAGACTTAACAGCTTGCGCAGCAGCGGTCATCGGCATTACCGTAGCGCAGATACCTGCTGCTATACCAGCCACCTTCATACCGAAGCCATTACCCTTACGTGCTTTCAGCTCACGTTCAAGGTAACGTATCTCCTCCTCACAAGCAGGGCAAGTACCCGCACAATCCCCCTTGTGCTGACACTCCTTAGGTTGATAGCTGATACCATTGGCATCCGCTATCTGCTGCCGAA
>ERZ1674274.131-NODE-131-length-10818-cov-5.391991_pt1 | contig 10818 bp, 7 predicted proteins | sample MGYA00581195_ERZ1674274 | MGnify/ENA primary metagenome ERZ1674274 (study PRJEB41354, sample SAMEA4873306) | human saliva metagenome | biome: human-associated habitat [ENVO:00009003]; feature: mouth environment [ENVO:08000002]; material: saliva material... | reverse complement strand
TCATTGAGATTTATGGTCCGGAGAGTTCTGGTAAGACAACATTGGCTATCCATGCTATTGCAGAGGCCCAGAAGCAGGGCGGTATAGCAGCCTTCATTGATGCCGAACATGCGTTCGATCGATTCTACGCAGAGAAGTTAGGTGTGGATGTTGATAATCTTTGGATATCACAACCAGACAATGGTGAGCAGGCATTAGAGATTGCTGATCAGCTGATTCGTTCATCTGCAATTGACATTCTCGTAGTTGACTCAGTAGCAGCCTTGACCCCAAAGAAGGAGATTGAGGGTGATATGGGTGATTCTGCAGTAGGTTTACAGGCACGATTGATGAGTCAGGCGTTACGTAAACTTACCTCAACAATTGCAAAAACCAATACTTGTTGCATCTTCATCAACCAGTTGCGTGAGAAAATCGGTATCATGTTTGGTAACCCAGAGACAACTACAGGTGGTAACGCTTTGAAGTTCTACAGTTCTGTTCGCCTTGATATCCGTCGTGTAACATCTATCAAAGATGGCGACCAAGTTATTGGTAACCAGGTTCGTGTGAAGATTGTTAAGAACAAGGTAGCCCCTCCTTTCCGTAAAGCAGAGTTTGAGATTACCTTCGGTGAGGGTATATCAAAGATTGGTGAGATTGTTGACTTAGGTGTTCAATACGGCATCATCCAGAAGAGTGGTAGCTGGTTTAGCTATAACGGTACCAAACTCGCACAAGGCCGTGATGCTACCAAGGCAATGATCAAAGATAATCCAGAACTTGCAGAGGAGCTGGAAGGATTGATTAAGAACGCTATTACTGAACAGACAAAGTAATCGAAACGAATATAGTATCTTAAATGTTCTCATACAAAATGAGTCCATTTAGGATACTATAAACTTTTTATATTCATATAGATCTTACTATAGATTGATTATAATCATAAAGGTCTAACTGCATATAGTCCATTTACTCTCATCTAAATATAAAATACTCCACACCTGTTAGCAGGTATTATCTATCATACATATTAGGAGATTCGTCTGTATTTCCCCCACCTCTCTACTCCTCTTATGGACTAAATACGTTTATCCCCCCATCATACATCTATCTTAAAAGTATATTCATTCATTAATTAAGATTCTATTCAAAGTGACACCTTTCTCATCTCTTTCATCTAATGAGCAATCACTTCTTATGCTGATGTCCTACTTTCATCATAATGAAGTAGGAAAAACAGAGCTTAGTGTATTGGCTTCTAAAATAATGTCTCCCGCTATCTATAAGTTAACTCTACAACAGTTACTTACTAATAATATGCTGTATGAGTCACAAGTTTCGTATAATACAAAAACTATATACGCAGATAGAAACATAATAATACCAGCCATTGTCGAACTCTTTAAGACTAAGAATAAACCTCTTTTAAAGAGTATAAGAAGTCTATTTCAGCAAAAGAAACGACTTAGCCAACTCGACCCTTTAATCAGACTCATTGTATATCTTATTGCTGAAAAGGAGCCTGAGGCAGTAAGGTATTCAGATTATAAGACAACAATAGAACTATGTTACTGTTCTTACGACATTCTTGATGATAGATTGTATAAACCATTCTTTAGTTCGCTACCAGATGATCTCTTATTGTCTATTATAGATGACAACCTGCTTAGAGCACTCTTACAAGACAAACAATTAGATTGGGAATACCTTAAAGAACTTATTATACAGGATAAGACAACTAAAAAAGGGAATATAAAGAGCTCTGAATCAATTAGAACCTTTGCCTTCTATTACTACTTAGGAACAGGTAAACTCTGCATTGATTTACATACTTCTATAGCCAACTCCTTTACCCTCCAGATAGCTGCGATTGGTGCTTTATACAAGGACGATTACTCTTTAGCCTACAAATTATACACTAAGGCATTAGCAGCCCATAACAAGCAAACCATAATAAAAGGTACCTTCACGAACCCCATCTCAAACTATTACTTTGCCTTAGCTGCTATTTTCGTCAATACAGAATCATCCTTACAGAAACTGAGGACTATGGCGAACAAGAAGGGGGCTTCCTTTATAAACCTGTCATCAATGATACTTTCACCATTGAGAGATTATTTCTGTGACAAAAAAGACCCACACATCAATGATATTTATTTCATGACAATACGCAACGATGCCAATACGCAGGCGGTGAGCTGGCTAACATGGATATTATATCAACGATTAGGAAAGACCCCAAAAAGTGCTGAGATACCACCAACAGCACCTAACTGGGCGTACCTACAACTTGAGACATGTTCAAAGGAGGAGGACGCTAAACCTCATCAACTGCAAGAGCTCTTCGGAGGGACATCCTTGTTTAACCGACTGGAGATAAAATCTACTTGGCAAATTCGCCTTGAATCACTCCTTGCAGAAAACCAAACAGAGGATGTACAAGAAGGTGAAACGGAGTATAATACTAAACTTATATATATCTTACGATATGGTATCATAGTCCCAATCCTCAAACGAAAGCTAAAGAATGGAAGCTGGTCTGTGGGTAGGGAGTTATCTATTCAGGAGTTTAAGAGTCTCGATGAGCCATGCTTTGACAGTATTGATCAGAATGTCAAGACGGAAATCTCTACTTGGGAATATAGTATTTATATAGAGAAGTATTTATATCTATTTATCGATTGTGACCATATCTATATAGGCAACACCAATAATCTCATCCCTGTAGCGGTCCATTTAGACAAGCCTCATCTGATTATTAATAAACAAAAAGATGGTTCTTTTAGCGTCTCTACCAATGTAATTGAGTTAGAGAGAGGGATAAGGTCATCTTTCTTCTTTACTAAGAATACGGAGACAGACTACTCTGTTTTTACGCCTACTCAGTTTGAATACAAGACATATAAGGAGATACTTACTCAGGCAAGTTACCCCGCAGAGGCCGAACCCTATCTTGTCAAGTTAATAACAGCTATTGGAGGTAAGACTGAGATACACTCTAATATGGTTGCAGAGCTTGACTCTATGAAGAAAGTTGACGTTTCTCCATGTATCATTCTCCGCATCGTTCCAGACAAGAACCATAACTTCTTAATGACTGCTTCTGTGCGAGCTTCTGAAAGCATGTTGTTTGTTCCAGGTAAGGGTAATATTACTACAATCGCAGAAAAAGATGGACAGAAAGTACAACTGGTACGAAATTTAAAGAAAGAGCGGGAATACTTAAAGGCCATCAACGAAGGTTTGATAGTGTCTGAGGTCCTCGAAGAAGAGGACACATGGACTCCCCAGAGTATCAACGAGCCTTTAGGTCTTTCACTTCTGTCGTTACTTCCTTTTATAGAATGGTGTAAGGAACATCAAGATATTTGTACTTTGGAATGGGCTGAAGGCTGTAAAATAAATTATCATCCCAACATTAATAGCAGTACAACACACATCTCTTTCAAAACGAAAAACGGTTGGTTTGAGGTAGAGGGTAATGTACAAATAAGCGAAGGACAAGTTATCTCTCTCCAGAAACTGCTCGAACTTATGCGGCAAAACTATAAACAGAAGTTTATTCGCATTGGTGACAATGAGTTTATCACCCTTAGTAGCCAACTTTCACGTATTCTTAAACGACTCGACACAGTGACAACAGAGAGCCGTTCGCACCTACAAATGGCTCCTGCAGCTGTCTCTTTAATAGGCGATCTGTTAGATGATTCATCCTTAGATATCAAGCATAATGAAGCAATAGATGCCTTGCGTAAACGTATCGAAACCTGCAGTAAGGAGGTGCCTGTCGTTCCCAAGACGCTACAAGCGCAACTACGTGATTATCAAGAAGAAGGATTTGAATGGATGTCAAGACTGACTGCATGGGGAGCTGGTGTATGTCTTGCTGATGACATGGGATTAGGAAAGACTGTCCAGACCATTACCCTACTCCTTGAACAGAGTGCAAATGGTGCCTCACTGATAGTTGCACCAGCATCAGTTGTTCCCAACTGGCGCAATGAACTTAAACGATTTGCACCGACACTGAACCTTACTGTACTCAATCAGAGCGAGGATCGCTCAAAAGATATTAAGGAAGCCAAGGCTGGTGATGTCATTATCATTACTTATGCACTATTGAATATTCAGCAGAAAGACCTCACTGCACGTGAATGGAATATAGTTTGTCTTGACGAGGCACACACCATTAAGAATGCTAACACAAAGATGTCGAAGGCAGCTATGCAGCTACAAGCACAGCGAAAGGTTATCCTTACGGGTACTCCTATTCAAAACCATTTAGCTGAGTTGTGGAACCTCTTCCAGTTTATTAACCCTGGTCTTTTGGGAAGTGCAGAGCAATTTAAGCAGAAATTTATCCTGCCAATTGAAGGTGAGAACGACAAAAACAGACAAAATCAGCTGCGTCGACTGATATCTCCATTCCTGTTGCGGAGAACAAAAGCAGAAGTCATCGACGAATTACCAGCTAAGAATGAAATCAAACTACCTGTGGAGTTGTCGTCTGAAGAGATGGCTATGTATGAGATAAGACGTCGTCATGTGGAAGAGAAGTTGCTTGACAAAAAAGCTGACAAGATGATTGTATTGGCTGAAATCACCCGTTTACGCCAGATGGCATGTAGCTGTTCGTTAGTTGATAAGAAATGGAAACTCCCAAGCAGTAAGGTTCTTGCATTCATCGACTTGGCTGAGAGCCTCAACGACAGTGGCAACCGAGCCCTCGTGTTCAGCCAATTTACCAGTTTCTTCGAGGAGATAAAGAAGGCTATGGACACTGCTAAACTTCCTTATCTCTACCTTGATGGAAGCACGCCGATGGCTATGCGCGAGAAGTTAGTCAAGGAGTTTCAGTCAGGGAAGTGTCCTTTCTTCCTCATTAGTCTGAAGGCTGGAGGATTGGGACTCAACCTTACGGGTGCAAACTATGTCATCCATCTTGATCCATGGTGGAATCCTGCCATCGAGCAGCAGGCTACCGACCGTGCTTATCGTATTGGACAACAACAGGACGTAACGGTCTATCATTTGATTAGTCAGCACACCATTGAGGAGAAGATACTACGTCTACATAAGACAAAGCGTAACCTTTCTGACTCTCTTCTTGAAGGTTCTGACATCTCTCATGCACTGACACAGGAAGAACTACTCGAAATGCTGCAAGACAACCGATAACAGAATTGAGTCTTCCTCATGACATCTATAAAATAGGCAAACCAGGAACTTATAATCAATACATTCCTGTTTTGCCTATTTTAATTGGTATAATAAAACACTGACATTTAGCTTCTTCGGTAAATCTCTATCCGTAGTACGCTTTTGTAAGTGCCTTCATTTGGGAAAGAACAATTACTACTGCTGCGCAATAGTCCATTCCTTTTCAACATCTTCTATAGTAATTCCTAACAGTTTCATCTCTCGGAAAATGGAAGGGAGCGATTGTGTGAGGAATGTTTTACGTCGAGTACTCATGATTTGTTCACGTGCACCAGCCGAGACAAAGTACCCCAGTCCACGCCTGTTGTATATTATCTCCTCACGAGAGAGTAGCTCGTAGGCCTTCACAGCAGTGTTGGTATTCACCTGCAGCATAACGGCATACTCCCGGACAGACGGTATTCTGTCGTCAGCTTTATAGGTTCCAGCTATGATCTCATCACAAAGGCGGTCAGCCATTTGCTCATAGATAGCCTTATTATTTTCGAAATTCATAAGCCTTACTATTTAATCCACGCCTTGTTAAATATTTCTCCATCGATTGTTGATGACCTGCAGACGTGTATAGAGTTTGTAAGAACTCCAGTACATCAAGACTGTTAATCCGATACAGATGAGGTTGCTAATAACAGTGGTGAGTGCATTATTAGTTAAGACAAGCTCGTAGTCCGTGTACTCGTAAAGAAGATAGGCAAAAGTCGTGAGGCTCATTGCAATGCCGATAATGATGACAAATAAGCTGATTAGCGTCTTCAGCCATGCAACCTTGCGGAAGAACATTCCACCTAAGAGTGTGAATGAATTAGTAAGAAGAACTATTTCGGCGTTAACCCATAATGGAGAACCTGTTCTTAAACTTTGGCAGTATTCATACCACGTTACAACCAAGGAAGCTCTTCCACCATAGAAGATAAGCATTGTTGTCAGCTGTTGCAATCCATCAGCAGCGATAAAGGCAATGACAATAAGCAATGGATAAACCACAGAAACAAGTATGAAACGTGCCAAAAACTTCTCAATATTAGTTGCAGGCAGCATCATTTCATTTATACGTTGCTGGCGTTTACCGAGGTCGCTAATAACGAATGTAGCTATTGTGAAGAGTGACATTGCAAATACTATATTGATAAAAGGGGTTATTCCCCATAACCTAATTCTTATATAAGTATCTGACATAGGCTGTCTCTCAAAGAACGGAAAAAACATTATCGCAATGACAAAGAAACCTATGAGGAAGCCGGCAAAGAGTTTAATGATAGAGCGGCGGCGTATGAGCCGGCTCATTACTTTACAGAAGCGATTTATATCAAATTTTTTCATATTTATATCCTCCTTATGTTTATTTAATTCTTGTTGTTTCATTCTTGATCACGGCTTTACCCCCTTCTATCATTTGTATAGGCAGACGTGTTGTTCCCGTGATCTTGGCATCTGTATTACCCATTATATAGAAGGAAGCCGTGTCTGTACGGTTGAAGTTTACGTCTAAGTCAGCATTCCCCGGAACAGCAAAGCGAGCTTTCTTGGCTGTCAGATTTCTGATTTTCAGGTCAGCATTACCTGCTATGGAGAAAGATGTATTGTCTATATGCCCTGAGTTCAGCCTTATTTTGCCATTCCCAGAGATATCAAAATTGGCTTGCTTAGCGGTTAGGCTCTTAATATTTATACCCATATCATCAGCTATGACAAAGTTCAATTGATTAATTCTCATCTTATTTATAGTAACATTACAACCAAAATCAGAATTAATTATCAGGTTATCAAGTGTAATAGAGTCTGAGAAAATAATCGGGTTAGAGCCTTGCAAATTTATGTGTGTTAAGTTGGGAGCAGTAATATAAAGTTCAATATTGCTATTCACTTTTTCCATGTTATAGGGAAAGAATAGCTGACCAAATGCAGTATCTGGGTTCTTTATTTGTACAGTCAATTTGCCATCAATGACATCAAAATCCAAATATGAAAGCAATCTTTCCTTTCCTTTTACCTTTATACTACATTTCTTACCTTGTATGATATGAACTGGAACTAATGCTGCAACCTCTAATTCCTGGAACTTTTCAACAGGAATATTCTTGGTTACGACCTTACCAAAGTCCCCTTTCTTGCGAATACAAGAACTGAAAAGGAATAGGCAAGCAGCGATGATAAGGCTGATATTTACTAATTTTGCTAATGTTGTCTTCATAATAACATCCCTCCCTCTTTTATTTAAGTTTACCTGCTGTTGCTGCATTGAACAACAATTCAAGATTGATAGTAGTCTCATTGTCACCCGTCTGACGTCGAGCAATCACATTATTGCCCTGAAGTGATGGTTCTGCATAGAGTACTTCCTCACCCATCTCATTGCTTTGACGGATGCCGAAGGTGTATTTTGCGGTGATATCCTCGGTTGAGGCGTTGATAAGCAACTGTGAGTTATCAAGGATGATAATATGGTCAAGCAACTGCTCAACATCATGCACCTGATGGGTAGAGATAATCAACGACGAATCTTCTGCTATATTCCCAGCAATAACCTTACGGAAAAGAGCCTTTGAAGGAATGTCGAGGCCGTTAGTTGGCTCGTCCATCAATAGCAGATGACAACCAGTAGCAAGTGCAAAACTCATATACACCTTCTTTTTCTGTCCCATAGAGAGTTGCTTAAAATCGACATCTAAAGACATCTCAAAGTCGGTCAGACACTTTTCAAGGACCTCCTCACTAAATCGAGGGTAGAAGTCTTCGTGAATCTTAGCATACTTACTGAGTGGCATATTAGGCAAATCATACTCCTCAGGAACAATATACAGTTCCTCTAACATTTCTGGGTAACGACTTGAAGCGGTATAACCATCTACCAAAACACTACCCTTTTGCGGTCGTAGAAGGCCAGCAATGAGGTAGAGCAGAGTACTCTTTCCCATACCGTTCCTGCCTAAAAGACCATAAATTCGGTTCTCTTTGAGTTGTAGACTCAGTCCCTCAAACACATTGTGCTTGCTTTTAGGATAACTGAAAGTCAGTTCATTAACTTGAATCATAAGGCTTTCTTTCTTTTATTAGATTGTTTTATATAACGTCATTTATTACTTGCTTATTTATTAACAACAGTGTACTACTATAATAGTACACTGCAAATGTAATATTAAAAATCATTACTTGCAAGCATTTCAGCAATAATTTTACAATTTAATGATTAATTTCTTTTATCTTTAGCCTCATGGGCTATCATCCCTTTCAGCGTTTTCCATTCTGAAGAAGGCCATTTATATATAAGGTATATATGCAATAAAGAGAAGGATAAGAGAAAGAATTTCGTACTGCACTTTCCCTCCTCCGCCTTCCTTTCACACTTAATAGGACGAAAGAACTTGTCCTTTATCAGTACTGGAAAAGTTAAAAGCATACAGAAAAACAAATGTTTACGCTACAAAAAGTCGCTGTTATATCACCCTAAACAACGGATAAGACCAATAAAAGATAGCCCTCTAATGAACTTCTTTGATAAAAAACACCTATTAAGTAATAAGAAAATAGTAACTTTGTAAACACATGTAATTTATTATAAACAAGAAGACTTAACAGGCACAGATAGCCCTCCTTTTCTATTCTTAACCAACCATTTGAGGCAGAAAGCTATACTCTTCTCATTAGGAAAAGGATTGAATAAGGAGCTGCCCCACCTTATTATAAATAGCATTAAAACCAACATACCAATCAATGAAGCATATATTCTTAAAAACCATCATATTCTCTCTGTCCTTAGTAGCCGTTGCATGTCATGGAGAGAAACGAAGAGGAGACTTGTCAACATTAGACAAACCCTTTGTAGAGTCATATAACAACGAAAGAACAGACGCTCCCAACACATCAGATGAGGACCCAAATACCAACCAAAGAAAGACGGTTAAGGTAAAACAAGGATTAGAGATTCCTATCGGCAAAGCCAATGTCCCGTCCCTGTTACTTTATCGCGAAGGTTATACAACTTCATATAATGCTAATACACGTACACCTAACTGGGTGGCATGGCACCTCACAGCAGCTCACACTAACGGTCCTGCTAAGCGCAAGGGTATCACCTTCCAAGCAGATGAAGACGTACCAGAACCACGTGTCGACACCTACGATTATATGCGTTCTGGCTACGACCGTGGTCACATGTGTCCTGCTGCTGACAACCATTGGAGCCAGAGAGCAATGGAGCAAAGCTTCCTCATGACCAATGTGTGTCCACAGAACCCAGCCTTGAACAGTGGTCTGTGGAACTCAATAGAGAATCAATGCCGCACATGGGCAGAAGAGTATGGCGACGTATATATCGTCTGTGGACCTATTTATCTCAATCAAAAGCATAAGACAATAGGTAAGAATAAGGTGCAAGTGCCCGAAGCCTTCTTCAAAGTTATCCTCCGTCTGAAAGACGAACCGAAGGCTATTGGCTTTATCTGTAGGAATGTCTCAGCCAAAGGACATAAGAAGACAGACTACGTCAATACTGTCGACGAGGTAGAACGTATCACAGGTATGGACTTCTTCTCACAACTTCCTGATAACATCGAACGGCAGATAGAAAGCAAAGCAGACATTAAAGATTGGAATTAATGAGGGTAAAAGACATTAAGCAATGATAATTGATGAACTGAAATATAGGATATTACAGAACTTTGGCTTTGAACCAACAACCGACCAAACACATGCTATTGAGGTCTTTACACACTTTATGACCGAGCGTGACGAGCGTGTTGTAATGATTCTCAGAGGTAGTGCTGGTACGGGTAAAACGTCCTTAGCGGGTGCGATTGTACGTACACTGCAGCAATTACAACAGAAGGTAACACTCTTAGCACCGACTGGTCGTGCTGCTAAGGTATTCTCCTTAAATGCCAACCAGCCCGCTGCAACCATCCATCGCACCATCTATCGTGAGAAAGCCTTTACCGGATTAGATGGAAAGTTCAATCTAAATATCAACCTCTTCCACGATCGCTTGTTTATGGTCGACGAGGCTTCAATGATTAGTTTATCGTCTAACAACACCACTTTCGGCAGTGGTTGCCTACTTGACGACCTTATTCAATATGTTTATAACGACCGAAACTGTCGCATGTTGCTTGTTGGTGACAAGGCACAGCTCCCCCCTGTTGGCGAAGAAGAGAGCCCTGCTCTGCGTGCCGATGTTCTTCGCGCCTACGGTCTGACAGTCTATGAATGCGACTTAAACGAGGTTCTTCGTCAGAGCCAAGACTCTGGCATTCTCTATAATGCTACTGTCATTCGTCAAATGATAACCCATGATGAGGTAACACAGCTACCAAAGATTCGCTTCAATGGCTTTGCAGACATCTCCATCGTTCCAGGTGATGAACTTATCGAACGACTTGCTTCCAGCTATTCTGAGGTGGGAATAGATGAAACAATGGTTATCACACGTTCCAACAAACGTGCTAATGTCTTCAATCAAGGTATTCGCAACATGGTTCTTGGACGTGAGGAAGAACTGACAACAGGCGATATGCTGATGGTCGTGAAGAATAAGTATAAGAACACCCCTACCCCTTCTCCATCCCTCAATGGCAGCCTCAACAATGCTACAAATAATGTAAACAGCCTTACTACACAAGC
>ERZ1674274.127-NODE-127-length-10932-cov-3.105820_pt1 | contig 10932 bp, 8 predicted proteins | sample MGYA00581195_ERZ1674274 | MGnify/ENA primary metagenome ERZ1674274 (study PRJEB41354, sample SAMEA4873306) | human saliva metagenome | biome: human-associated habitat [ENVO:00009003]; feature: mouth environment [ENVO:08000002]; material: saliva material... | reverse complement strand
TGAGGAGGGCAAGAAGCTCTTCGTAAACCACATCAAAGATGCGGAAGAAGGCAAGACTGTTGAGTTTGACAAGGTGCTGTTGGTAGATAACAACGGCGCTGTCACAGTAGGTGCACCAACTGTTAATGGTGCGAAAGTAGTAGCTGAGGTAGTAGCTCCTTTGGTAAAAGGCGACAAGGTTATCGTGTTTAAGATGAAGCGTCGCAAGGACTACAGAAAGAAGAATGGTCATCGTACACACTTCACTCAGGTAGAAATTAAATCAATTAACGCTTAAAAAGGAGGACTCAAGAATGGCACATAAGAAAGGTGTAGGTAGTTCTAAGAACGGCCGTGAATCAGCTTCAAAGCGTTTAGGTGTTAAGATCTGGGGTGGCCAGAAGATTGCTGCGGGCAACATTATAGTACGTCAGCGCGGCAATAAGCACTTCCCAGGCGAGAATGTTGCACAGGGTAAAGATGACACTTTGTATGCTCTTGCAGACGGAGTTGTCTACTTCCACAAAGGAAAGTTCAACAAGAGCACTGTCTCTGTCCTTTCTGAGGAGGTTTACGCTGCGAAGACTGTAAAGCCTGAAGCTTAAGCGAACAACAAAAAAAACTATTCCAAACAAACAACATAGTCCCGGTTCTCTGTACAGAGACCGGGATTTATGCGTTTATAAGGGGCACGTTTAAAACCTAACTTGACTACTACAAGCATACACATAAGTGGAAACTACTACCCTACTGATATCCAATAACAACTCTACTGATGAAGAACCTGTGATTCAATAGATAGAAAAGCACTATATTACAGATGAGAAACTGCTATGCTACAGATAGAAAACAGTGATTCAATAGATAGAAAACTATAACGCGACAGATGAAGAGATTGATATCCACTTGATGGAAAACAGCTATGTTATAGATGGGAAACTGTAACACCGTAGATGAGGATATTGATATCCAATAGAAGAGAAACTGTAGTGCAACAGATGGGAAGAGCGATACCCATTGATGGGAAACAATAACATGAAAAACCAAGTGTAAGATGATAATTATAGACAGAACCAACAGTCAATAAATAATGCTTAAATTGAAGAAGAACACAGATTATGTAAAACTTATTCATGGTATCAAAAGTAGAAGGGCGTCTTTCACATTCTAAAAGATGCCCTTTTGCACTTCAAAAGGGCATCTTTTACCATGCAAAAGACGCCCTTTTACTTTGCCCTCTATAACCTATTGATTATCTGAACATTACAAATCGAGAAACAGAACATTTCTTCGTAAATCAGACATGTAGACAGATTGCATTCTGTAAGTATTTTATCAAGCCATTAAAAGAGCCCCTCACCATCATTTTTCAGCAAGAAAACGAACGTGTTACTTTCTGTGTTTATATCACAATAATATCTATAAGTGCAACGTTATAAGTACATGATAAGCAAGAATTTCCCCAAATATATACTCCTGCTGCTGTGCTTTGTGAGCAGTCAGATAGCCTTTGGACAATCATTCACACTACAAGGAAAGGTAGCAGACAAGGACGGTAACCCCATTGAACTGGCGTCTGTAATGGTCGTTTCACAAGGAAAACTCTCCATGACCAACCTCAAAGGCGAATTCACTATGCAGCTACAGAGTGAAGACTCTGTCAAGATTCGCTTCTCAATGGTTGGATATAAGACCAAGACAAGGGTGCTTCATTGGCCAAAAGGGAAGCAGACTTTGCTCGTGCAACTCTCTGATGACAGTCAGTTACAAGAGGTAGTTGTTGAGGGAAAAGCCAAACAACACGGTACGACAGAGGAACTTGACGTGAAGAAAACGAAGCAAGGTCCATCGGCAACAGGCAATGCTGTTGAAGAATTAGTACAGACTCAAGCCGGCGTTTCCACCCATTCGGAGCTTTCATCACAGTATAATGTTCGCGGAGGAACCTTCGATGAGAACTCCGTATACATCAATAACGTTGAAGTTTTCCGTCCTTTCCTCGTCAGAAGTGGGCAACAAGAAGGCTTATCAGTCATCAATCCTGACATGGTTGACGGCATCGGATTCTCCACAGGAGGCTTCGAAGCAAAGTATGGGGACAAGATGAGCTCTGCTTTGGACATCACTTACAAGCGTCCGAAGAAGACAGAAGCATCCGTTTCAGCCTCCCTCTTAGGTGCCAGTGCTTACCTTGGACTGGCTACAAAGAAGTTTACTTGGACCAATGGTGTGCGCTATAAGACCAATCGTTACCTCCTTGGATCACTCCAAACAGAGGGAGAATACCGTCCTTCGTTCCTTGATTACCAGACATATTTATCATGGCAGCCGAACAAACGATGGCAGATTGACTTCATTGGAAATATCTCTGACAATCATTATAACTTCAAACCAGAGGACAGAGAGACCAACTTCGGTACGCTACAGAACGTAAAGAAGTTCAAAGTTTACTTCGATGGACAGGAGAAAGACCTCTTCCGAACCTTCTTCGGATCGCTTGCTATCACCCGACATCTTACTCCCCGAACTGACATTTCACTGCTTGCTTCAGCGTTCACAACCCGCGAGCAGGAGCGATATGACATACAAGGACAGTATTGGCTCACACAGACTGAGACGTCAGAGAACCTTGGTGTAGGAACATATATGCAACATTCACGAGACTATCTCAATGCAAACGTGAAGAGCTTGAAGCTCATGATGCAGCACAGAGCTGGCAAACACAAGATTGAAGGTGCGTTGACGTATAAGTTGGAGAAGATTACAGAGAACTCTGCAGAGTACGAATATCGTGATTCAGCAGGCTATAACATACCGCATACGGGTAAGGATCTGAAGATGATCTACGCCCTTCGTGCACGTAACGAACTGAATGCTAAACGCTTCGAGACGTATCTTCAGGACACATGGAACTTCCAGACACGTGATTCCATACCCACTCTCTTCACACTGAACTACGGTGTTCGCTTCTCACATTGGAGCTTTAACGGCGAGAGTCTGGTATCTCCACGTGCAGCACTGACCATCACTCCGGGCTGGAACCGTAACCTTAGCTTCCGCATTGCAGGTGGTCTTTACTATCAAGCTCCGTTCTATAAGGAGTTGAGAGACACCTCACTGATAAACGGCATCACCTATGCTACACTCAATCAGAAGATAAAAGCGCAGCGATCTATCCATGCCATAGCCTCTATGTCATACCGTTTCCAGATGCTCGGGCGCCCATTTAAGTTCACTGCCGAGGCTTATTACAAAGCCATGTCACGCCTTATCCCTTATTCAGTGGACAATGTGAAGGTCACTTATTACGGCGATCAGAATGCTACAGGCCATGCTGCCGGACTCGATTTGAAGCTCTTTGGCGAGTTTGTCCCTGGTGCTGACTCATGGTTAACATTAAGTTTCATGAACACAAGGATGAAGTTAAACGGCAAGACTATCCCTCTTCCAACCGACCAACGATATGCGTTGAACCTCTACTTCACCGACTATTTCCCTGGAACAACACGTTGGCGGATGTCTCTGAAGCTTGCTTATGCCGACGGATTACCATTCTCTGCACCGCACAAGGAGCTGGAAGCAAACCCATTCCGTGCTCCAGCATACAAGAGAGCAGACATAGGTATGAGCTACAGACTGCTGGATAACAGTGACGGAAGCCGTAACACAATCTTCAAAAACATATGGTTGGGCATTGATTGTCTGAACCTTTTCGGAATCAATAACGTCAATTCATATTACTGGGTGACCGACATTGCAGGACAACAATACGCCGTTCCGAACTATCTTACAGGCAGACAGATCAACGGTAGGGTTACTATCGATTTCTAAAACAGACCCTATTAAAAGGTAGAATTCCATCGTCAACTATCTAAAAACATAAGCAGAGAAAACGAAATGTATGTGTTTTACATATCGTTTTCTCTGCTTTTCTTTTGCATTCCTCTGTACTTCATGTTGCTTTTGTGCGTGTATAACCATATTATCTAAGCGTGATAAAGTATTATCTAAGTGTGATAAAGTATTATCTAAGCGTGATAATTAATTATCTAAGTCTGATAATAGTTTATCACACTTAGATAATCTGAAAACATACACACCTTATGAATACAAAACAAGGCATAAAGAAGACACAAAACGGCATGGACCAGAGCAAAAGAGCATGTATAAATGCAGAAAAGAATACACCTTAAACGAGCGTTATGCCCACTTCCTTGCTTCAACACATGCGTAAATACCATTCGGAAGCTATTTATAAGGAGCAAGAATATGGGTAAAAACAAATTAAATCAGGCAGATACGCTGGCTTTTATACAATCAGAACACAAAGCTGATCAGACTGCTATACCCTCTCTTATACCATCCAAAACAAATCAAGCTGCAGTAGATTCACTGCAGCTTGATTGTGTTTTCGTTCAATTAAGTTTTACATGTCAGAAGAGAAAGCACATGCTTCCACCATCCAACACCGTGTTACTCCTCATAGACAGTAGGGTCATTGACACCCGCGTCAGCAAATGCCTCCTTACGTTCCACACATGTTCCGCACTTGCCACAATGGACATCAGAGCCCTTATAGCAGCTCCATGTCTTGCTATAATCAATCCCTAAAGCAGCGCCACGACGCACAATATCAGCCTTTGTGATATTCGTATAAGGAGCTTCAACCCGTACATTGACAAACGTACCAGCCTCTGTTGCACCATTCATAGCACTGATAAACTCCGGTCGACAGTCTGGATAAATAACGTGATCACCACCATGATTGGCAATATATACCCTCTTCAGCTCATGACTCTCCGCTATTCCCGTTGCTATTGCCAGCATGATTCCGTTACGGAAAGGTACCACCGTCGACTTCATATTCTCCTCTTCGTAATGTCCTTCAGGTATTGCTGCAGCACCATCCAGCAACGAACTCTTGAAATATTGATGCATAAAAGAGAGCGGAATGGTGATATGTGGGATGCCCAACTTATGACAATGATACTCAGCAAAGGGCAATTCCCTTGCTCCATGGTTCTGTCCGTAATCAAAAGAGATAGCTAAGGCTATCGTTGAAGCCTTGTCATAAAGCAACGTTATGGAGTCGAGTCCACCACTAACGATAATAACTGAATCCTTCATTTCAATCCTATTAAAATTCCTAACACTACACCCGATAACAAAGAAGACCAGGCGCCACCTTGTCAAGTGTAGCCTATTTTAGTACAAAATTACAAAAAAGACAGTATAACACTTCCCTAATCCGCTAAAAATTAGTATTTTTGCGGTAAGATAATTATTACATAATAAATAATAAACAAGACATGAAAATTAACGATTTCAACTTCGCTGGACACAAGGCTATCGTCCGCGTAGACTTCAATGTGCCATTGGATGAGAATGGTAACGTAACCGATGATACCCGTATCCGTGGTGCATTGCCAACTCTTAAGAAGATTCTTGCTGACGGTGGTGCGCTCATTATGATGAGTCACATGGGCAAACCAAAGGGTAAAGTGAAGCCAGAGCTCTCACTCAGCCAGATTGTTAAGAACGTAAGCAAGGCTCTTGGCGTTGACGTAAAGTTTGCTAAAGACGCAGGAAACGCTGAAGCTGAGGCTGCAGCCTTGAAGGGTGGAGAGGCTCTTTTGCTTGAGAATCTTCGCTATTATCCTGAGGAAGAGGGTAAGCCAGTTGGTGTTGAGAAGGGCACACCAGAGTATGATGCTGCAAAGAAGGAGATGAAAGAGCGTCAGAAAGAGTTCGCTAAGAAGCTCGCTTCATACGCTGATGTATATGTAAATGACGCTTTCGGTACTGCACACCGTAAGCATGCTTCTACTGCAGTGATAGCTGATTACTTCGATGCAGACCACAAGATGCTCGGTTATCTTATGGAAAAGGAAGTTACAGCCATTGAGAATGTGTTGAAGAATGCTAAACATCCATTCACAGCTATCATCGGTGGATCAAAGGTTAGTTCAAAGCTTGGGGTTATTAAGAACCTCCTTGACAAGGTTGATAACCTCATCATCGGTGGTGGTATGGGCTATACTTTCATCAAAGCACAGGGTGGTAAGATCGGTAAGTCACTCCATGAGGATGACTTGATGCCTGAGGCATTGAACGTAATTGCTGCTGCTAAGGAGAAGGGTGTAAACCTTTCACTGTCTGTTGCTACTGTTTGTGGTAAGGATTTCTCAAACGATACAGAGCGTAAAGTATTCCCAATCGATCAGATTCCTGATGAATGGGAAGGTATGGACGCATCTGAAGAGAGCATCGAAGCATGGAAGAAGATCATCATGGACTCTAAAACAATCCTTTGGAATGGTCCTGTTGGTGTCTTCGAGTTCGAGAACTTCGCAAAGGGTACTGGCGAAATCGCTAAGGCTGTAGCACAGGCTACACAGGAGAATGGTGCTTACTCACTCGTTGGTGGTGGTGATTCTGTTGCTGCTGTCAATAAGTTCGGTCTTGCTGACAAGGTTTCTTACGTTTCAACTGGTGGTGGTGCAATGCTCGAAGCCATTGAAGGTAAGGTTCTTCCAGGCGTAGCTGCTATTGAGAAGTAACATTAAAGAAGGAGAATTAATCCTCTCATCATAACGGAAAAGCCGCTACTTCATCACGAGGCAGCGGCTCTTTTTATTCTTATAAAAGCATAAATCAATTTGTCTTTACCTTACTTGAATCCCTCCTTCTATCCTTACTGTGAAGGTAAGTTCAGCTTGTCTACAAAAGAAATATTTATTCAACAGGCAAGAATGGATTATATATTAGGACCGATTTATAATACGCTCTGAAAAGAAAACATCCCTCAGTCTACATTAGATATTCATAAAGTAACTACAAGTTTAAATCTTTAAGGTATAACAAAGGAAAGATAATAATACTCCAACAGCTTAATACCAAATTCTATTCTATCATGGAGAAAGGAAAAAACATAAGTACAATGGATAAGTGGACATTGTTTAATAAGACAAATAAGAGTAAACTATTTGTTCTCATAAACAGTTTTGCAGTAATACTTCTGCTAACAAATTTCTTTGCAGAGAAGATATTCCCAGGCTTGAAAGATACAGATATTTTCATGAAAGGTATATGGGAAATAGGGTAATGGGTGGCACTTATTATCATGTTCCTAAGAGAACTCTATGTTTTAATAAGGGATTTATGCACTGAAGAAGAACGGTTGTTGCATATGGTAGCTTGGCTAAGATTCTGTATAATGACAGCTATATATAGCGGCTTTGCCTATTGGAATATCACAACTTATGGTAATATAGATAACTTCCTAACATTAATCAGAAGTTATTTCTCTTAATAATAGGAGGTAAGTCTGTTTAGTTTGCTGTATTTTGCAGCATATATCTTCTTCGTTTCTTTGCTGAAATGAACAACTTCAGTAGAGCTTATGAGGAGCAATATTAGATTTTCTGTCACTACTTTCATGTGATATACCTATTAAAACATACTTATTATCAGCATATTACACAATATGTTAAAAGTGACAGGAAAGTAAATTAAAACATTGTTGACCTTTAAGCTGGTTATCAGATATAATTTAAGGCTGAACTCCGCATATGGAATTCAGCCTTTTTGGTAGTCTTTATACACAATCAGAAGATGCCCTTTTACGTTGCAAAAGTACGTCTTCTACAATGCAAAAGGGCATCTGTTAAATTTGAAAGGAGATTTGATTTTACAATAAGAACTTATTAAGTCCTTTCTCCCCTATCGTGACTGATCGTGCAGAACAATCTCAACCGTCAGCTTACTTAGTAGGCATGAGGAATCTATCTCCCGTCTGCTTAACAAGCTGTTGCTTGAAATAATTGCTGTAACCAGGACGTTTAACACGTTCGCCAAGCCCCGCCTTCGTACGAAGGAACTGACCGTCTTTCTCTGGTTTGACAGTCATATCATTGAATTTCACAATGAGATAGGTTGCCAACTGACGCCAACGAGCTATCATCTCATCACTCTTCTCAACAGAATAGTCGTTAAGATACTTCACGACAGCCGCCTTGTCAGAGTTATAAAGCGACAAAGCCTTCTCTTCAACACCCTTTTGTGCTGCGAAATAAGAGTTCTCTAAAGAGTCACGAACCTCCTTTAAGGATGGGAAAAGCTGTGAATAACGTGGATAAACCATGTTACTTACCCAGTTGCAAACCCAGAAAGCATTCTTATCAGAGAAGGTAACGGCGTCAGCACCAGGTGTATTGAAGCACTCAGCACGAACAGTATTGCTACAATAGATAGGAACGTAAGCAACCATATTCTCATCATCATTGCCAAACCACAGTATACCACCGATCTCACGAGGCAACCATGAACGCAATTGGGCGACATAAGAGAAGCCAGTCTGCTGTGTTGAAGTTGGTCGTTCGTTGAAGTATTTCTTTCCATCCACCTCATATTGCAGTGGTGTTGGACGATAAGGACAATCCCAGATACCCTGTGCAATGTCATTGTCGAGTGCTAAAGCTGTTCCCTCATAGTGGTCACGCATGCAGTTTTCCATGATGGCTACATCCAGTTTCTTGTCTGGTTGAATCCACAAAGGCATGTCTTCAGCCTTCGGATCCTTGCCAAGTGCCCATGGCAACCAATGTGACATGTCCTTGAAATGATTGAAGAAGCTCCATACACGAGCATCACACCAACGCCGACCACCAAAGGTTGGCTCTGCATATGCCATTTTCCAGTTGAAATCCTTATCCTTTCCGGTGAACCAACCCTTTGAACGTGCAAAGCTGATGCAGTTCTTTGACGTTATGACTTCAGTATTATAGGTTGAGAACTGACCGATACGGCTCTGGTTAGCATGGCCAGAAATCATACCATCAGGTATACGAACGGCAACCCAAACCACCTTTTGTTTCTTGTCGCCACCGCATCCTTGCATCTCAAGCAACCATACTTCATTAGGGTCAGCAATAGTAAATGTCTCGCCTTCTGAGTTATATCCATAGGTCTCGACCAATGAAGTCATTACCTTAATGGCCTCACGTGCAGTCTTACTGCGCTGCAATCCGAGGTACATCAGTGAACCATAGTCAATCGTTCCGGTCTTATCAACCATCTCTTCCCTACCCCCGTATGTTGTTTCACCAATGCTTACCTGATACTCATTGATGTTTCCAATGACGTTATAGGTCACTGGTGCTTCAGGGATAAAGCCATGACTCTCATGCGTATCATAATCGATAATCTCCCGACGGTCACCTTTTGCATGCGTTCCGGCAGGATAATGACACAGATTTGTAAACAAACCATAGTCATCAGCATTGTAAGTTACGAGGACAGAACCGTCCTTTGTTGCTCCTTTTGTCGCAATGAAGTTCGTACATGCACTGGCATACGACATCAATGACAGGAAAAACAGTGTGATAAATGTTTTCTTCATAATCTTGATTTTAACGTTAATACTTTATCTTTGTTACAAATTCTCGACGATTGTCACGGTTGTCTACGGCTGAAACCTTCAGTATTCGCTCCTTACCAGTGCGCTGAACAGGTGTCTCAGTGAGGTCGCAGAAGAAGACTTCCTTGTTCTTTCCGAACTCAAGAAGAATAAATTCTCCGTCTACAGAAGCCTGATAAGCTTTAAGTCCACTGCCTGAATCGGTTATTTTAAAGAACAGATGGCGTGGATCAAGGTTCATCTTTGTAATCAAAGGTGTCGTCTCATCAGATGTAAGGAAGTAGATATCTGACAGTTCACGGAAGCGTCCTTTGACCCAACCATTGGTATAAATGCCGCCACAATAGGCTGACGGACCACCTCCTGCAGCACTATTTCGGGCTGCAATGTAAAGCTTTTCAGGATTACGGATACCATCTTTTGCCTTGATGTTTATCTCTGCATAATTGAATAAAGGATAGGGAGCTTTCGAGAAACTATAGCCCATAGAGAGCGCATTGCCCATTGGAACGGTACGCATCAGCAACCATCCGTCCTTAGCAAGAAGCCCTTTCTGAATGTTCAATCGCACACCATCAGCATTAATACGATTATCTTTCTTACAATAAAGAGGAAGTCCTCCCTCTGGTTTTGCCACAGATGGTATTGCTTGTGGTTCACCATGAACCGTGAATTCCTTCACTGTCTGATTACCAAAGGCATCACTAACCACATAACGAAGGTGATAATCACGTTGCTGATTGAAGTTAATGATACCTCTGTCAGCACCAGCCCGAAGGATGGGAAGCGTGTTTCCAGGTTCAATGAATGACTTCATAAACCATATTTTCGTATGAAGAAAATGATCATAGTCGCCCCATGAGTTCACCATACGGTTACAACTGACAGGGATATTGTTCACATCTGAAGCAAAAACGAGCTTTCCGTCGCAGTAAAGGCGGGTGTAACGCACACCATAATTATTGTAAACAGAGTCCATATGGTCATTGGCTCTTATGCCAAAGCCCACCTTTCCCCATGCCTGGAACCGTCCTTTATCAAACGTAAAGATACGAGAATCAGAGGAATGTTGGAACACTCCCTCCCCAGGTTGTGGGTAAGACTTGAAAGAATAGACTGCTGGTGCTGTCTTATCCTTGATAAAAGACTTGAGAAAATTGAGTGGATCACAAAGATTATTGCTCTTTGTTTTGTGCATTTCTAAGTGGATATGTGGTCCTTTGGATGCTCCGGTATTACCACTTAAGGCTATAAACTGACCCTTCGCAACAGGGAATTCACCCGGTCGGAAGTGTATTTCGGCTGCAAACTGATGATGTGCATACTGCCATTTCTTCACAGCTGCTTCTATCTGTGGTGCGAAACGATTCAAGTGAAAGTAATAACTGGTATAGCCATTGGGGTGTGTTACCATCAAAGCATGCCCATAACCGAACTTCTCAACGATAGCTCCTGAAACATAACCATCTGCAATTGAATAGACACCGAGGTTCACTTCACGCTCTGTTTTCACGTCTATTCCACCGTGAAAATGG
>ERZ1674274.125-NODE-125-length-10966-cov-7.188250_pt1 | contig 10966 bp, 10 predicted proteins | sample MGYA00581195_ERZ1674274 | MGnify/ENA primary metagenome ERZ1674274 (study PRJEB41354, sample SAMEA4873306) | human saliva metagenome | biome: human-associated habitat [ENVO:00009003]; feature: mouth environment [ENVO:08000002]; material: saliva material... | reverse complement strand
TATCAAAGTATTTTAAACAAAATGTATAGTATTTAGACTTAAAATAAGGAGGCTCAGGCTATCCTAATAAATGAGGATAGTTTTAGAAGACGCACAAACCTCGAAAATTAAACAAAATCTTTCGGTGTTGTATAGTAATTTTAAGTCATCAGTGAAGTGGAACAAAAAGATTAGTACTGGCTGATAAACTCTTCCCATATTAGTGATCTATTAGCACATTACTATGTGTTATTAAGACCTATTCTTCCCATCTTTAGCCGATGTGTTAGTACTCAGCACATGCCGTGCGATTGGTAAGCACCAATGGTGCGGAGCGTTAGCACCAATGGTGCAGAAGGCTAAACATCTTGCTGTATGTTACAAAAGTGGAGGCAACTTGTTGTTAGAAAGTACCGAAAACGAAGTCAACCTATCTAAAATCTATCCAACGTTTGTTTATTTAAAAACTATTATCTACATTTGCAGCAATATCAATGTTACTTGTCAAAAGACTAAAATATAACAGCTAACATTTCCAAACAAAAACAAAGAAAAACATTTATTGAATTTAAATATTCACAGAATTCTAATGAATGAATGTATCAACATTAAAGAATTAAGCAATGAAAAAGACTATTTTAAGCTTATTACTTACATTGTCCTGCATAGCTGCCAAAGCACAAGATAACAACTTGGACTACAAGAGCAGACCAGCTTTTTTGAGGTCAATATTCAACAACTGTAAAAGCGAGATAGAGCTATCTATGGATGCTTATGCCAACCTCCATATCGTTGTGGGCAAGACAATCGCCATCAAGGGTAAAGCTCCAGAAGCATATTTCATTGTTATACCTGACGAAGATGACGTATGTGACAAGTTCTATAAGGTTTACAACGCTCATTTTAACGGCGTAAGCGTACAATACAGTACCTATGCTTATGCAGACGTATTAGGTCTGACTATCAATAAAGAAGACTATCATATAAACGAATATGATGGTGCCTGTGATTCGCATATCAAAAACTTAAGGCATCAATATAAGAAGACTAAGACCGGAGAAATCTTAACGTTAACTTGCATCAAAGACATTCCTTTGTTTAGTGACTATTCCAATCGAAGGGTTATCTTGAAGAAAGGTTCAGTGTTGACCTTTAACGTAAAGAAATAAATTCGGACTTAATCACCTCATTTCTCAGTTTATCATTCACTCGAACATATCACAAACAATAGGGACAGACGCCATCGTCTGTCCCTATTGTTATTTATTTGTTGTCTTTCAACAAACAACTTGTCTACTTGTCTACTTGTAGACTCGTCAACCAATATCTTACTTCTTTGGAATAATCTCGAACACTTCTGCCTTGCCAATCAGCTCCATACGCGTTACTTTCTTTGCCACATTAACTGTGAAGAAAGGCTCATTAGAAGTGAACACAGCCTTCAATTTGTTACGATTATCATCAGAGCAACGAATGAAGGAAGAAATGATGCGAGTGAACTCAGCCTTCAATTTGTTACGCTTATCATACTGGCAAACGCGAACAGAGCCACCCTCTGGCAATGAAAGAAGGAATGTATAAGAAGTCATACCACTTGGTACCTCAAACGAAACAGCACCAGTATTCTTGAAAGACGTACTTGGCTGATGGTCGAACGCAAGAAGAACATCGCTTGCTCCAGCCTTAGAATTCTCAAACTCAAGCGAAGCTGCACCAGCAGGAACCACTACGAACGAGCGAATAGCAGCCCAGTTCTTACGGTCGGAGTCAAGACGACGCAAACGAATATAACATGCTTGCACCGGCTCACCCTGCCAAAGGATGTCATACTGGTTCTTCAAATCACCTAACATTGGCTTCCATGTCTTGCCATCAACCGAATACTCAAGTGCTGCATGGTCGTAGAAGTCGCAATCATCCTTAGAGTTACGACCCTGAAGGATATGCACCTCACGCACAGCCATTGGTTCAGGGAGGGCTACACCCATCCAATCACCAGCCTTCTGCGCCTCACCAGAGGTGTAATGTGTTGTACTATCGCCATCGAGCATCAATCCAGCTTGTGTCGTCTTTAGGCTCTTATAAGACCCGATACCACGTAGTGTGAATGCTTTCTCGCCTGAGAGCTTCTCATAGAAAGCATCACCGAGGTCGTTCATAGCGACGTCGTAGAATGGCTGCAACTTCATTGTGCCCGACTTATGTGCCTCGTAAGCATTCTTATCGTCCATGGTCATACGGCTCTTAACGTACTGACTCCAAAACTTCAAGTTGTCACCACTACGATAGAGGTCCATCAGTTCGATTGCTTTCTTACCACGTTCGCCTAACTTAGCAAACTCAGTCAGCCAAGGCTTCAGCTCCTTCATCAACAAACCATCTGTGCAAGCAGCCTCTATCTCAGCAGGTGCTTTGGCCACACGCTCGAACTCCTCGTATAGTTTATCACGTTTTTCCTTAGTGTAATCAGCCAAACGGAAGGTCTCAGTCTCCCAAGACTCGTCACGACGATAGCCTGTTTCCGTATCTGCAGAATGGATAGCAAAGGTGCGGTAAGCGCCCTTCGCACGTGGCATCATCACTTCCAAGCCACGCTCCCAACTGTCGATTGGGTTATAATCAGATGGGTTCCAGGTATAATCAGCCACACTATATAGAGAGAGCTTTGACGCTTCTCCATGCTCCATAGGGTTGCTGACGAGTCCACACATATCCTTTGCGGTGAGCGAAGTGTCCAAACCATAGACAGGACCCTGCAAGACAAGGTTACGAACATAGTCTGTTACGGCATAGTTCCACCAGAAGAAAGCAGGACGCTTGATGCGACTGTCCACCCAATCGAGTGTACTCTTTGTCACATCACTACAAACAACATCGCCTGTCCAGAACACACGTACAGATGGGTCGAGGGTCTTACCATAGATGCTCAATGGTCCGTTCTCATCTGCCTTTGCCCACAACTTAGAATAGTCTGTAGGACAAATAATCAGCGGAGCAACGTCGCCCTTCGCCTCTACAAACTCCTTTGTCAAACGATTCAACAACTCAACTTGTCGGTTAGGGTTGGTTCCCTCGCCTGAAATATCATCAAAGAAGATAGCAAACGACTTCACACCAGCTTGATACATGAGGTCAAGTTTGTGCTTAAGGTTCTGATAGTCTTCCTCATTCCACTTGATATCCTTGCCCGGATGGATAGCCCAAACGAAGTCTACACGGTTCTTCTTGCAAGCTGCAACAAGTTCTTTGATGTTCTTCATCTCATTCTCTGGATAAGGCAGACGCCAGTTAGGAGAACTGTGATAAGGGTCATCCTTTGGTCCATAGATATAAGTATTCATCTTGTACTTACCGCAGAAGTCAATCAATGCCAGACGTACAGCGTGTGACCATGGTGTACCATAGAAACCCTCAACAACACCACGATAGGCAAATACTGGTGCATCATTGATTTCCAAACAAGGAAGTTTCTTGCCGCCTTCTACGGATGGGTTTTCCATAATCTGACGCAAAGTCTGAATACCATAGAATACTCCTAAGCCATTAGAAGCTTGAAGGGTGATGCCCTTCTTAGTAATTTTCAGTGTGTAGGCACCGTCAGCAGTAGCACCACTCTGACCATTCTTATCCATGACCACTGGTATCTTTACTAATTGTATCTTCATAGGAAGACCCTTGTCAGCACGAGAAAGGAAGTTAAGGTCAGTCCAATAGTCCCAACTCTGCTTACGAGCAGGCTGCGGTTGGTCAAGTTTAACACCACCACTGATGTCTACTGTTCCCTCACCTGTCAGTTTCACGTAACGTGGTGTAGGGTTAATAACGAGTCCCTGATGGTCAATTTTCTTGCCGGGAACAGGATTAACTAACTGCACTTCCGAACGCTGACTGCCTAAATCGAAGTCATTATCCTGTGCATGAGCTGCCGTAAGGGCACACATGCCCAAAGCGAAGGTCACTAAAAGTTTCTTTTGTTTCATGTAGGTTTTTAATATTTAGATTCCAGCCTGTCCTTACCTATCGAACAAGCATATATTAATGTTATTACGTAATATATTTGATTTATGTTACAAAGATAAGGAATTAATTGGAATTAGAGCCAGAATAACAATAACATAATTGCTTTAAGCAAGGAAACAAACCCTTAGAACAGCATCAACAGATGCCTAAAGACAAAGTAACATACGAACCTACACACCTAGTAACATATCTCTTTAGAAACAAAATAACAACGAGTACCTAACAGCAGACATCTAGCAAGTCGTTTCAAAGCATACGAACAACTCTCTTCTAATTAGTCCTCATTAGGCACTTCCCCCTTGGCTTGGAAAGGCTTTTCCTATCCTGCTGCTGGTCCTCCTTCTTTCGGTTCGGGATCAGGGGATGGACTTTTCTCTTTCTGTTTCCTTCTCGCAGGGTTATCCACATCCACCTGAATATCCTTCAACGCCTTACGGACTGGCTCCTTCCATGCCACTACAATATGCGGTTTCTTCAACGACTCGGCACAAACATCCTTCTCGTTAGCCTCCATCTTCGAGTTAATAACCGTGCGGAATGAGAAGATGTCGCCAAGGTCGAGCGAGCCACCCAATGAAACCACCTCTTTAGTGATGTTCTTCAACGTGATAAGCACATTACGCACATCGCCCTCACTCAATGAAGTTTCACGGACAATGCGCTCAACTAGCCATGCAGCGGAGAACTTACTCGGTGCTTTGGGCACTGCGCTATACGCTTTCTGTCCTTTGCGAGGACCAACTCGGAGAATATTCTCCTTTACTTTGAAATAAATCATAACTTTTGATATTTAAGGTTTTAAAATATGGGGTGCAACCGCTGGGCTGCACCCCATTGATTTTCAAGATTCTTTAGTCTCTTTTCCTCCCTCCATTTCCTTGCTCTGATACTTTAACTTAAAGTCCTCTTGTACTTTAACTTAAAGTCCTCTTGCACTTTAACTTAAAGTCCTCCTATACTTTAACTTTGTGTGCCAAGCCCTCTGTTCTTATAAACGATTAGAGGATAGAAAGGAGGGTGTCAAAAGCACCAGTGGAAGTGTCCTGACACACGCTTCTTTCTGCTGGTGTCCAATATCAGTATCTGATGAACGGTCTTACTTTGGCAGGGATCGTTTTATCACCCAACCCAAATCCAAAGCCTGTACTATTGACAGAAATCTGCGCCTGTTTATAACTTGAGCCATCTTGACATTCGACGTCAGTCCAATAGGTTCCTGTTGGAGCTGCTCCGCCGACATCTGTAAAGGCTTTATTGAAACTAACCATATTCATTTGTGGAATATTTGGTGAAGCTCCTGTAAATCCTGTTCCAGTTGTTGGGGCAAGATAATAGAAGTTACCTAAAATTTGAGATGATAAGGATGCATTGGGATTATGCATTTTCCCGAAACTAACTCCAGTGCTTAAAAACTCAGCTGTGGTAGGAATATACCATGTTCTCTTTGGTCGTTCATTTCCTATGATATAAACACTGTTACCATATCCTACTGTTTGATAATAGTCGAGAGCAAGTTGCCTTGCTGGTGATGAAGACGGGCTTTGATCACCTGTTGTTGGCGTAGGATACATGGAATATCTAGCACCGAATACATCAAAATAATCAGTGGCCGGGCGCTGGCTTTCTCTCCCCAGGGATGAAGACCAAATTGGTGGGGTTCCACCATTATCTGCGTCTTTTAAGGCTACAGCAATACGTTTATAAGGTTCCACTACCACTCCAACAGGAGTTTTCCCAGGGTTCTGGGACAACAAACCTGCGGTCCCATCGTTGAACAAATACATCCTGTCTTTCATAAAAAGCCCTATAACTACACGGTAGCTTTTATTAGCTTCTACCAGTTTATGTGTTGCAACAGTAATAGTCTTTCCAACCAAGCTCTTTCCATATAGTTCACCAAACGTAAAGGTCAATTTATATTCTGCACAATCAGTCATTGGTAGAATATAATCTGTGGAGTTATTATTATAGATTCCTGTATTGTCACCGACTGATATGTGATCAGCCATAGAAGCCATGAAGAAACCTTCTACGGCAACAGACTGTGATATTTGCCCCATTGTAGGATAAGTATACCCATTCGCAACAAGGTCATAAACTTCTGTTTCAGGTATTTTATTTGGTGCTGTATCTATGGTATATTTTAATTCTTCAGAAGGGTTAGCAGGCTTGTACCAATTCATTGTATTCCCGCCATAGATTCCAACAGTGTTTGTAATGACTCCTTTAAAAGGGCAATTGATAAAATTAACCCAATGAGTAATCTTGACTCCTGCGTGTTTCATCTCAAAATCAACAAACTGCTTAGGGTCTTGGTTAATAACAACCCCACGTTTTACAGTGAAGCGGGCTGTTTCTGCGTCAGCACGATTGACGGTAAACTGTGTACCATTAGCTGAAACCTTGTCGTTGAAGCATACAAAGTCATAAGTACCGTGAGGCAGGATGATAAACTTTGCTTGTCCAGCAACAGGTGTAAAGTCAGAGCCATTGAATGTTCCCTTCAGTTCGCCCTTCTTTACGCCGCCTTGATAGGCCTGAATGGTGTAATGCGTTGGCGTGTAGATGGCACGTGTCTTTGCCTTAGGTTCTACGACATGTGTAGTGTCAGGTACAAGACTTACCTCTGCCAGCCATCCGTCACCTAAGTCTTGTATCTCTGGTTTCTCTGGTGCTACAGCACGCGTACCTGCAACCTCCTCAGCTGGTTCGTAATTCTTTTCCTTGATGGTGAAAGAGACACTTCCCATGCCCTCTTGTGTCTGTCCGTCAACGATGTCCTCGCTGTTGCTGCAGCTTGCAAGCGTTATGCCCATGAATAAAGCAGGCAGCAGAAAGAATAATTTAAAACGATTGATTTTCATTATTGTCTTTTTTAATTGTTCCTTTAGTTATAACTCTCAGTGTTTCATTTTAGAAATCGATAACTCCACCGTCTACATCTTCGCCTTGCTCCCAGTCGCTTTCAGTTGTCTGTGGAGCATTAGGATAAACAGAAGTGCAGATGAATCTTTCCATCTCTACCTTGTAGATGGTACATCTTGGTTGTTCATATTCATGTTTAGGGCACTCTTTCTTTTTCATTTTTCAATTCTTTAAGTGAATAAAATCTGTTCTTATTTTCTTTTAGTTGACTTACTAAACAGGCATACAAAAATGACAAAGGGAACTTACGGGAAGTCCTTTGTTTAAAGGGTTCGTACGGTGCGTCTCGCGCGCGTACGTGTAAGAAAAAGATTGGGAATGTTAGGCCTGGCCTATATGAGAGAGAGAGAGAGAGAGAGAGAGAGAGAGAGAGAGTATACAAATATTTGGAACTACCAAATAATTTGCTATCTTTTCCTCAATATTAGATGTTAAAGAATCCAATGCAACGGCACATACATTTACACCTTTATGATATAAGGCGCAAACGTTAGCTTGATTGAAATTCGTTGTTTGTAACATCATTATTAATAAGTTAATTCTCACTCAACGGGCGCAAAGGTAATAAGAAATATCGAAAAAGAGCAAAGATAAATAGAAAAAAGTGGATTTGATTCTAAAAATAATGGGAATTAAGAGAGATATAGGAGTTATACGCAGTTAAGCTAATACTAAGATTTCCAACATAATATAAAGCATATTAGGTTTAACTTCTTACATTATAACTCCTTTAAGTCTCTTCCTTTCCAATAAGAATTATCAAACACCTAAAGGGCGATAGATATCAAACTGGAAACCAAGTGCACTAATAATACGGAGGAACAACCCGACACCTGGCTCAACGACACCATTCTCAATCTTGGAGATATAAGACTTCGTTGTACCCACCTGTTTCGCAAGTTCGCTCTGTGTCATCTTTGCTTCCTTACGCGCTTGCAAAAGGATTTGTGATGCATAATAAGCCTTTGCTTCTTCCTCAAACTTCGCACGTTGTTCCGTACCTTCTTTACCATATTTGATGTCTAAGACATCATCATAATTTGATATTTTATGATTGTTTGTCTGCATAATAAGCCTCCATTATTTTTAAAGCTTTATCTATTTCACTCTTTGGTGTCTTTTGCGTCTTCTTTTGGAATCCATTAAAAAGGACGACGACCTGTCCTTCATCAAAGATAAAAAACACCCGATATATATTGCCCTCATACTCTATTCGTAATTCAAATAGACCATCTTTAATAGCTTTAACAAACTTGGTAGAGAGCCTTTCCCGTATTTTAAGGAGCTGAAGAATGTAATCTATCTTGCGCAGAACTTTATCGTCCAACGTCTTAATAAATGCTTGGAAATATCCTCCATACGTCCTTATCTTTCTTTCCATGCCACAAAGATAATAAAAAGTTTCTATATTAAGCAACTTATTCTACCTTTTAATAATATAAACGAAACCACTAGTGTCCACTAAAAGTGGTCATAATCAACCATGCAGCTTACTCACGCTTCATCTTTGGCAAATAGACGGCTATAATACCTAACAATGGGAGTAATGTACTTACTTTAAAGACAAAGAGAATACTCGTCTGATCGGCTAACCAACCAAAGAAGGTACTTCCAAGTCCACCAAGACCAAATGAAAGTCCATAGAAGATACCGGCTATCGTACCTACATGATTAGGCATAAGGTCGGTTGCATAAACCAATATTGCTGAAAAGGCTGATGCTATAATGAGTCCGATGATGGCTGATAAAATGATTGTTCCAGCAAGACTACCCACATATGGGAGCATGATTGTGAAAGGTGCTGCCCCAAAGATAGAGAACCATATAACGTATTTACGTCCGTAGCGGTCGCCTATCCAGCCTCCAAGAAGGGTTCCGACAACTTCTGCTGCTAAGAAAACAAACAGGCAGAGTTGGGAAGTTTGAATAGATACCCCGAACTTCTCTATCAGAAAGAAGGTGAAATAGCTGACCATACTCTCAGTATAAAAGTTCTTGGAGAACATCAATACGAAGAGAATAAACACAAAACCATAAATCTGATTACGCGTATATGCCTTTGCAGTTGTCCATCGTGCCCTGCTGCGTTTACGAACGACCTTTAATTGTTTTACATGCCACTTTCCTATGTAAATTAGTATAACGGCTAAAAGAAGGGCAATAAACGCAAACCATCGTACACCACTCAGACCGACTGGTATCACTATCAAGGCTGCAAACAATGGTCCTGCTGCAAAGCCGCCATTGCCTCCTACCTGGAAAATACTTTGTGCTAAACCATTGCGACCACCAGAGGCTTGCTGTGCTACTTGCGAACCCTGCGGATGGAAAATAGAAGAGCCTAAGCCGAACAATGATACAGATAATAGGATTACGAGGAAACTATCGGCATACGACAGCATAAAGATTCCTATAAGCGTGAACACCATACTGACAGGCAACTGCCACCAACCATGATGCTTATCAGCATAAAGTCCGACGAAGGGTTGGATGATGGAAGAGGTTAGCTGTAGTACCAACGTTATGATTCCGACTTGAAAGAAGGATAACCCAAACTCATCTTTCAACATCGGATAAATTGCTGGGAGCATCGAATGCATTGTGTCATCTAACAGATGACAAAAACTTATCGTGAGCAGAATGCCCAAGGCTGTACGTTCTTCGTTTCCTTCTTCTATCTTATTACTTAGCTTCATTGGTCTGTTTTTATCTCCGAACATGCAAAGGTACATATTATCTTTATAAACAAAGAATACAAACTTGTATAACTATGAAGCATCAACTGCTTTTTACAAGTGGAATTTCATCTATCGACACGAGCCTCTCTTTATAGGGTGCGAAGCCTCCGCACCACACGTGCGAGCCGTTAGCACGATATGTGCGGAGCCTTAGCACATCATGTGCGGAGTATCAGTACGACGATAAAAAGGGGTGGCATAGAAAGCTATTAGTCGTAAAAAAGATAGCAAAACGCCATTGGTTTTCGCAGACAAGGAAGACTTTAACCATAAAATACGCTTTTTCAAACGATTAATGCCTATCTTTGTAGCTGATATGACATTCCCCTATTTGAAGATGAACGTAAAAAGAGAATATTACGGATAAGGGACTGTAATCCACAATAAAACAAACTAAAACATTATCAACAAGTAAGAAGACTATGATAGCCTATCTTAGAAGTGGTTTAAGGAGAACGCTATGCCTATCTCTCCTTACGTTCGTTTCTGTACATTCAATGGCACAAGAGACTGAAGAATATTCGCCAGATGCGCCTGGTGCTACAACGGGTGTCGGGATTATGCCACAAGGAAAGATTGCCTGGGAAACGGGTGTCGGACTTGAATGGGACAAAAGAAACGGTGAACACGCACGTACTTTCACTATCAATACATCTATGTTTCGTCTTGGACTGACTCCACAAGCGGAGGTAAGACTACAGATTGATGAATGTATAACCCATACACCTGAAGGGAATTTTGGGGGTATTGCGAATGCCGCTATTGGTACAAAAATCAAGGTTTATGAGGGTGGAAAGATACTTCCTAAGATTGCTTTTATGGGTACGATGCTCATCCCTGGCGGTAGTAACGCACACTATCTGCCCAAGCATTTGGGCTTTCAAGCTCACCTCTTGTTCGAGAATGAGCTGAGTAGTAAGTTCACCTTAGGCTATGATTTGGGAGGAGAATGGAACGGAGACACTGAGAGTCCCGACCTTTTCTTTGGTGCTAACCTCACTTATCAACCGACAGAGAAATGGAGTTTCTTCGTTGAGAGCTATAATAGATACAACTCAAAACGACAGGACGATTGGGCTAAACCAGGACAAGACAGCCACTTCAACTTTATGAGTGAAGTCGGAGTGGATTATAAGGTTTCACCACGACTGCACTTAAACGCTTTCTACGACATCTCTTTCAACGAGTTCTCACGATATAGTAACATTGGTTTGGGCATTGCGTGGCTAATAAACTAAAAGGAAAGGGGAATTAAAAGAGGAACTTTTCTATCTATTATATAGGTATAATTCGATTTTATTTCT
>ERZ1674274.117-NODE-117-length-11325-cov-5.014729_pt1 | contig 11325 bp, 9 predicted proteins | sample MGYA00581195_ERZ1674274 | MGnify/ENA primary metagenome ERZ1674274 (study PRJEB41354, sample SAMEA4873306) | human saliva metagenome | biome: human-associated habitat [ENVO:00009003]; feature: mouth environment [ENVO:08000002]; material: saliva material... | reverse complement strand
CAGCCGATTACATTCGCTCCTATTACTTTTATGCGGAGATTTGCGATTTCCGCACAGCAAAGGATATAGGCATCGATCGTCCCGAAAAAAACGAGATACTCCATAACATTCCGCCGACACCTGAACAGGAGGAGTTTATCGGCAAGTTGATGGAGTTTGCCAAAAACGGTGATGCCACGCTTTTGGGGCGTGCGCCGTTGAGCGAGAGTGAGGAAAAGGCAAAGATGCTGATTGCAACTGATTACGCCCGCAAAATGAGCCTGGATCTACGCATGATAGACGAAAACGGGTACTCGGATCATATTGACAACAAGGCAAGCCATTGTGCAAAGCTACTTAATGACTACTATCAGAAGTATGATGCACAGAAGGGTACGCAGTTTGTGTTCTCTGACTTGGGTACTTACAAGCCCGGCGGAGACTTTAATATCTATTCTGAGGTGAAGCGTAAATTGGTAGAAGATTATCATATCCCGTCTTACGAGATACGCTTTATTCAGGAGTGCAAGAACGAGAAAGCCAAAAAAGCGATGGTAGAAGCGATGAATCGTGGAGACATCCGCATCATTTTCGGTTCTACTTCTATGCTTGGAACGGGTGTCAACGCCCAGCAGCGTGCGGTGGCGGTGCATCAACTTGATACACCCTGGCGACCCTCAGATTTGGAGCAGCGAAATGGTCGGGCAATTCGTAAAGGTAATATGGTTGCCAAAGAATTTGCTGACAACAAGGTCGATGTGATTATCTATGCCGTGGAGCGGTCGTTGGACAGTTATAAGTTCAACCTACTACATAACAAGCAATTGTTTATCAATCAGTTGAAGACCAACACGCTCGGTAGTCGTACCATTGACGAGGGATCGATGGACGAGGATAGCGGTATGAACTTTTCAGAGTATGTTGCCGTGCTATCTGGTAATACGGACTTGTTAGAGAAAGCCAAACTCGACAAGAAGATTGCCACGCTGGAATCAGAGCGTAAGAATTTCCTCCGTGAGCGTGATGCCGCAACGGGCAAGTTGGCGGAGATTGACAGCTCCGTGTCTTTCCATTCAGACAAGATCAAGGAAGCCAAGGCAGACTTGGCGTGCTTTGAGAAGCGTGTGGAGCGTGACAAAGAAGGTAATCCTATCAATAAACTTGTCATTAAAGGTGTGGAGGACAGTACCGACATAAAGGTCATCGCCGCCCGTCTGCATGAGATAGAGGAAAAGGCTCGTACCAAGAGCGAGTACAACAAGATTGGCGAGGTTTACGGCTTTTCCATCATGGTCAAGACGGAGAGCAGTTCAAAGGATCTGTTTGATTGCTCGATAAACCGCTTCTTTGTCAAGGGACAGGAGAGCATCTACTATACTTATAATAACGGTAAGTTAGCGGCAGACCCGAAACTTGCCTGCGAGAACTTCGTAAATGCCTTGGAGCGTATCCCTAAGGTGATAGAGTCGCATGAGAAGGAAATGGCAAAGGTCGTGACCAACAAAGACGTTTACACCAACATTGCCAACAGTTCTTGGAAGAAAGAGGACGAGCTTCGCTCACTCAAAGGTGAGGCAGCAGAACTTGACAGAAAAATTGCACTTACATTGAACGAACCAAATGAAGAAAATGAAAAATCAAACGAAAATGACCAACCCGAGTATTTAAGACAAAATAGTAGTAATAGCCCAAATACTAAAAAGGAAGAGGAGGGGGTAATTTATTCAAGTTCTATGAATAATAGAAACAAACAAGAAGAAAGTAAGGGATATATTGTAAAATCCAGACTGAGATAAATAGCGATGGTGTATCATAATTGATACACCATCGTATTATATTATTTCCACAAAGAGTATTCTCTCCATTTTTCAGGAAAGCCCATATCTTTCAAAACTACCAATTTGGGAGATTTGTCCAATAGGGTGAGCAAACTCTTTCTAAATGAGCTATCAGGACTGATTATTTGCTGCAAATACAAAATTACAGATAAGTAGGCAAACAACTTATTGTCCCTTATCGTTGCAGCTTCTTGCTTTGACAAGAAAGGATAATTCGTTCTATAAGGAAACTTCAAGGCTATTGTAAAGCGGCGATTCCATACACGACTATGATGGGCACAAGTATTGCGTAAAGACGATAAACCGTGCATCCAATTCTTCAAAATATCGACATTGTATAGTCCCAAATCTCTGCAGATTGTTTTACTAGAAGGATTATTCTTGTCCAAAGCAAAAAACAACTTACTCAATGTTCCCATAGAAACAACCTCTAAGGTCATCCACGCTGGCGGAAAAGCAGGTTCGCTATACTTTTGATAATAATGAGCTATAAATTCCTCATTACTTCGCTTGACCTCTTTCATTAAATCCCCTACAACAGGTTTATCATCTATAATCTCGTTGCGTGTCAATGCGATAAACTTATCGTGCTGAAAGTATAACTTATGATTGAGAAACCAAAAGGCGTCATTTTCATCAACGGAATAAGTTAAGGCGATTCTTGTTCTTAATGCCACCTCAATTTTTTCAATGGCATTGAAGATTAAAGAGCGTAAACGCCTATCAAAACAATAAAGGTCTATCACATCTTGAAAAGAAATGTCCTTTCTCAGAAATTCGTGATTAGCACCTTCCCCGTTATTTTGAAAAGGGTATGTGTATGCTCGTAATCTATAATAACTTATGTTATAAAGATATTGGGACGCAAGTTTTTCGTCTCCAATATTAAGTCCTCGATCGCATAACTTTTTAACCTGCTCAGATGTGTCTATGGGCTTCTTTTCGTACCTCATAACCGTATATAAACTCGAAGACCTCCCCGGGTGCGCTGTTCTGATGAGAAGCGTGGGAGGTCATATTGACTGCAAAGTTACTACTTTTTTTTGAATGCGCAAGGAAAATGCCGAAAAAATCATTGCAAGCGATGAATTTTCCATTAAAAGTAGCATCAAATGTAGAAATTACAAATATTTTTTGTCTGCAACCCTATCTTTATCGGTTCAATAGTTTCAAACAATATATGGTAAATTCCTTATCAAAGAAATAAGCGAGTACTGTTATCTTTGTGAGCGGTAAATCCGCAACTAACTTTTTACTTGTAAAGGTAATTATTTTGTTGTGTAAACACTTGCATTTACACAACAAAAATAATCTAATCAGGAAATCAATTACCAGCCATCTCGCTTCCGTACCATTTCATCTATCTCTTCCCGAAGGAAAAGCAATCGACCGTTAGCCTTGAGAAAGGGGATTTTCCCTGCCCAAACCCAGTTATAGATGGTCTTCTGCTCCACTTTGAGTATCTTGGAAACGTCGATGATGTCCAAGTATTCGGGTTTCAATGGAGGGTGAATGGTCGTATCGACAGATTGCTCTTGCAAAAACAGCAGATGGTCAAGTTTACTCTCAACAGTCATCAGCTTGTCAAACAAGCGTTTCTGCCATGTATCTTCGGTTCTTTGGTCTATGTATGACATAATTCTCCTTTTTGATAGTTACCACTTGTGTCTTGCGACAAGATACGCTGCTCTTTCATATAGGCAATGTACTTCTTTGCCGTTCGATCCTTGATTTCCATTTCACGCATCAACACATCGCACAACTCTTGATATGATAGCTTTAGTTTGGCACGGAATGCAGACTTTACAACAGCCAACAGTTCATCGGTCTTGCGTTTTTCCTTATCCTCTTTCGACTTTTCTCCACGATAAACGTGCATATCGGCTTCCTTGTCCCATCCAAAAAGCATTATCGGCACATCTAGCGGGCTTCCATCACGCACTTTCAATGCCTTGACGACCGAGTATTCGGGATTGTCATCTTTCTCGATGGAGAGAATGCCCGCAGCCTTGCGTTGCAGTTCAGACCCTATATGTCCTCTGAGTTTGATGCCGTTGGGTACAAAATGGAGTACGCAAATGATACAAGTATTGTAAATTCCTGCCAATCGATAGAGTTCGTCCACGATGGCTATACTCTCTGTTTCGTCGTTGGCGGAGCGTATCAGGTCTGCTATACCGTCAATGACCACAAGATGAATTCCACTGTGTTTGTGATGAAACAAGTCCATACTCTCACGAATGATTTTCAGTCTGTCCTTGCGTGATAGCGATGCTAGATAGAGGGAATGATAAAACTCTGGCACGGACTTGATACCAGCCCTGCGAAGTGTCTTCTCCAAGTTCTTATAGAGTTGTGCCTCCGATTGCTCTGTATCGTAGTGAAGTACAGCCAATCCTTTGGGGTTGGCAGTTACTTCCAATCCCAAGGTTTGCTCTGCCTTTAATCGTTCTCTCCCAAGAGTGCCAGCAAGGATGGCGGCAATGTAGTTGCTTTTGCCTGTTCCTTCTCCACCTGTGATACAAAACAGATTGTCCTGCGTTCCAAGCGGAACACCATTTACTGCCACCACCGACTTTGAAGCGTCTGGCGGATTATCGTAGTCTATCTCACAAGATTGCAATATCATCATCGTCTGTGCATACATATTGGTGAACATATCATTAAGAAGCACTTTCAAGTCCTTTGCTTCATTGCCCAAGGCAAAGAAGTCCGATATATCCTTCTCCGACTTACCCCCTTGCAATGGTAAGGTTAGACTCAATACCTTGTATTGAGCAAATGCATCTGTCTGCCGTTTAGCTTCCCTTACACCTGTCTCGTCCGTATCGTACAATATAATAATGTGTTGAAAGCGAAGCTGCAATCCTTCGATGATATTCTCAGGAATCTGTGCCGTCTCACTGTTGAAACAGATGGCGTTGAAACCATGAGCCGAAAGTGAAAGCACGTCTTTCTCCCCACCTGTGATGAAAACAACATCCCCTTTGCTGGGCAGCTGCTGGAAGCCAAAGACATAGTCGTTCACTTTCTCACCCCCATAAAGAAAGCGCAGCTTACTCTTAGGGCGATAGACTTTTACAAACTTCCCCATGCTATATCCAAACATAGGCTCATCATGTGTAGAACCAAGAGTAAACGGCTTTCCCTGATTGGAGACAGACTCATAGCGAGCAAGCGACTTTACATGAAAACGTTGCAGAGTCTTAGCATCAATGCCGTATTGCTCCCAATAGTCTAGTTCTTTGACATTGAAAGATTGCTCAATTAGCTTGTACCATTTTTTACCTTCCATCTTCTTGAGCTGGTTAGGTGGTTGTACTAAGGGTGGTTTGCAAGGCTTCATCATCATTGTGTGGGGATTACTATGTTCTTTCCTTTCAATGCAAATATTCAGCTGCAAGTCCCGATTTATGGTTTCAAGCACCTTAACAAAGTCTTTCCTCACGTCCAGTCCGAGCATTGTGGCTGCAAACCAAAAGCAGTCGCCGGAGTAGGCATCGTTGCCAAAGTCCTTCATTCGGTAGCAGCCGGACTTGTTGTCGAGATAGATATTGCACGATGCACGCCTGTCGTCATACATAGGATTTCGGAAATTGCGCTTTGGCACAAAGTCGATAGGCATATAGAAGCAGAACACATCCAGTCCTTTGTTGGTTCGGCTCAGTATTTCTTCTTTGATGTTCATAGCTCCTCAAATAAAGTTTGACCATCACCCATATATCCTTTAAGGACACCATCCTTGTAGGCGTTGAGCCGTTGTAGGGCTTCCACTCGTCTGAAACCCTTGAAGGAGGCACGTCCGCTCTTGATGGCGACGTAAAGTCCCTTGAACGGATAGGCAACGTGGTTGCATGATATATACCTGAACGGGATTGCGTTGGTGTCCCTCCATCGGGCAAGGGATGCCCGCGAAATGCCCAAGAGTCTGATGACGTCGGAGGAACTGAGTTCCATCTTATCCTCCAAAACGGAATAATCGCGTCTCATTTCCACGATAAAGCCGGCTATCCGCTCCATGTCGTTCCTTAGTGAGCGTAACTCTGCAATTACCGTCTTTTGTAAATTGTCTTCTTCTGTCATATGCCACTTCTCTTTTCAGTTTAGGATTGAATAGTTGCTCTCCGTGGATTATCATCCGTCTGGAAATTCAGAGTCCTTCCCCAATTGGTGCAATAACTGCATAAGATGCTGCTTAAATCTTCTACTGTCCAGCTTGCACAGCCGATTGAGAATGACGATGAGATCTTCCTGCTCCATTGTGGAGAAGCGAAGGCTTTTATGGGGCGTGGTTGCTATCATGGACTCAATCATACCCTTGGGGAGATGTATCAAGAGCACGTCCATATCGAAGGCTGCCGCACATCTTGCATAAGTGTTGATACGAAGGTCGGTCTGCATCTTGCAGTGTTTCATAAAGTTGGAATATTCCATATTGGCATAGCCTGCCCTTAGCTTGCAGTTTTTGCTGGCGGAGAGCATGATTTCAAGTGTCGGAAGTACAACGTAGAATTTTGCATTACTTCCGGAGTTTTGTTTCTTTGTATTCATATGTATCCGTCTTTTTGTTAGAAATAATGCTGCAAAGTTCTTAACAAATAGGGCTTTAGAAAGAATATTAAATTGCCAATATTGGCATTATATTGCCATTTTGCATTTTTAACATTATGCGTTATTTGTTGCCGTGTTGCCCAATACGTAGGCGAAAATATTGAGCCTGCCATATCAATCACACCTTTGGGACTGTCAGTGCATGGTGCAAGGTCTATCTATATATATAGACTTGCACCATGCACTGAAAATTGTAGCCAAAAGATTTCTAAAACATTTTCCCACAATAATTTGGAGGATGTTCTACTTTTTTGTACTTTTGAACCCAAGAAATGCAAGTGCGCATTTCGGGTAGCAGTATCTGCGTGTACTCTCAAAATACTCTGTTGTGGCTACAATATGGCTACAATTAAAAAGGATAAAAAAATAAAAGACTATGATACAAGGAGTTGCAGCGAAATGGTCATTTTCCTCTCTCTCCGCAAACAAGGGTGTAAATCAGCAAGTTATGCGATTTACACCCTTTCCTGCACCCGAAAAACACTTCATATTTAACGTCGGTGTTTCCGAATGAGGCACTTTATTAACAGGTTCAGCCTTTACGGTCTTCAGAATAGAAAGACAATGGAATGTTTGCCATTTCCCATAGATCACATTATCTTTGTGTGGGATGTCGCAACTACGCAAAGCATTGTATATAATTAGAGACGATGAATTCAAAAATCATTGCTCACTGCTTTATGTTTAGATAGATTACTTAGATTTACATTAGTAGATTTAGATAGAATATGAATATCGCATCAGTCCATATTAGGAATTTCCGTAAGCTAAAGAATTGCCGCATAGATTTTGGTGAAAAGGAAACAGTGTTCATCGGAGCTAATAATAGCGGCAAGACTTCTGCTATTAGCGCCATTATTTGGTTCCTGAGGAATAATGAAAAGTTTACCCTTAAGGAATTTACAGCTACCAACTGGAGAAAAATCAATGCCATTGGGGAGGAATGGCTGGCTAATGACCCCATAGATGAAGCATTGTTGAATTCACATAAATGGGATTGCATTGTTCCATCAATTGATGTTTGGATTGATGTTGATGATGGAGAGCAATACAGGGTTAATCATTTGATACCATCGCTTAGCACATGGGAAGGAAAAAGAGTTGGAGTTCGTGGGCAATATGTTCCTAAGGATATTACTAAATTATATTCAGACTACAAAGAGGTCAACAGGAAAGCCCTTGCTCTGAAAGAAACGCCAGAGTGGAAGAATGCTTCTTCCCCAGAATTGTTCCCAAAGAATCTTTGCGATTTCTTAGGCAAAGATTCAAATCTCAAAGACTACTTCGATGTAAAATACTATATTGTTGATTCAGCCAAAGAGTCAGCTGATGGCAACGAAGTTCAGCCTACTCCAGATAATGCGCTTGATAAAAATCCCTTGGAAGAGCTAATAAGAGTGGATACTATTTTGGCTTCAAGAGACTTTGCAGACCCAGAAGGGCAGTTGGATAATGAGATAGATACCTTATCAAGGCAATTTCAAAAGTATTATACAAACTCAAAACCAGAGGAAGAAGAACTATTGCCAAGTGATTTAGAACTTGTAAGCGGAATTGCAAAGGCAAATGAAACATATAATGCAAAACTGGGCAAGACCTTTGAGACGCCAGTTAGCGAACTGAGGAATATCAACTATCCGGGATTTCAGAACCCTGAGATTAAGATACAAAGTAAAATTCAAATAGAGGAGGCCATTAAGCATGACTCTGCTGTTCAGTTTGTTATTCAAGGAACGGAAGAATTAGCCTTGCCTGAGAAATATAATGGGTTAGGTTATCGAAACCTAATCTCCATCTATTTGAAACTGATGGATTTTAGAGAAAAGTGGCTAAAGACGTTAAGCGAAGAAAAGAGCATAGAACCTATCCACTTGGTGTTTGTGGAAGAGCCCGAAGCACACCTTCATGCGCAAGCACAGCAAGTGTTTGTAAAGAAAGCACTTGAAGCTCTATGCAATAATGAAATAATCAAGGATAATTCATGGCTTAAGACTCAGCTTGTACTGAGTACACATTCTAATCATGTTGTTAATGCGCTTGATTTGAACTGTATGCGCTACTTCAGACGAGATATGGATGCTGGTGATAAAATTCCTATTTCAATTGTAATAAATCTGTCAAACACTTTCGGAGAAGGTGATGAAACTAAGCAATTCGTAACAAGGTATATCCGCTTGACGCACTGTGATATATTTTTTGCTGATGCAGTGATATTTGTGGAAGGACCAGCAGAGAAGATTCTTGTTCCAAGTTTCTTTGTTGAAGCAGGACTTGATTCACATTACATTTCTGTCATCGAAGTAAATGGCCGCCATGCCCATAGTTTCCGCAGCTTGATAGACAAAATAGGAATTCCTACTTTAATTGTGACAGATATTGATGCCATAGCAGAGATTGTTGGGGAGGATGGGAAAAAGAAACATAAGGCTGTAATTACAGCCAAGGGGAAAGGGTATGAAACTGGCAATCCGTCAATACAAGATTGGTTGCCAAATAAAAAGCAAATTGATAACCTTATTGATCTTGATGAGAATGATAAGGTAATAGGTAATGTCAGAATTGCCTATCAAACTCCAATCCATGTAAAGTGGGCTGAAAAGGAAGAATGTACCGAGATATGTCCCTATACGTTTGAAGATGCTTTGATATTTTCCAACTTAGAACAGTTCAGACAAGATGGGCTACGGAAGATGGGTGCTATTACTACGATTGCCAATCTACTAAAGAAAGCCCGTTCTGCTAAGGAGTTACAAGAAGACATTTTCGAGAAGCTGGAACGTAAAGGAGGCTTCCAAAAGGCTGATTTTGCAAACTCTCTCTTGTATAAGGAGGACTTCTGTGACATAAAAGCTCCTGCATATATCCAAGAAGGGCTGAAATGGTTAAAACAATGTTTGAACTCAAAAGCATAGACATGCCGAATAATATAGACTCACAGGTTGATGAAACTTTAGAAAAATGCATCTTAGCGACACCGCGTAATAGTTTTTTCTCTTTGCTGGTGCTGGCTCAGGAAAAACATATTCTTTGGTGACCCTATTAAAGAAGATACGCAACAGCATTGGCAAAAACTTGTTGTTACAAGGTAAAAATGTGGCCGTAATCACATATACGAACGCTGCTACAGACGAGATTATCAACCGTTTGGATTACAGTCCAGTCTTCCACATATCCACCATTCACAGCTTTGTATGGGATGTTATTAAGTATTATCAAACTGACATAAAGCAACTTTATTGCCAGTCTATTCGAGAAGAGGTGCGGATGATAAATGAAAAGTTAGATACTGCTAAAAATAAGACGACCAAAACATATCTTACCAATGCAGATAAAAAGAATTATCAGGAAGAGCGGTTGAAAAAGGCCGAGGCAATAGAAAGATTTGTGTATAATCCCAACGGAAGTAATCCTGAATATAATGCACTTAATCATGCAGAAGTTATTAAGATCTCAGCTCAAATGATCATGAATAATTTGATGCTCCAGCAAATCATAGCACAGCGATATCCAATTCTTTTGATAGATGAAAGTCAAGATACAAAAAAGAACTTGTGGATGCTTTCTTCAAAATCCAAGAGAATTTCGGGGATGTGTTTACGCTCGGACTTCTTGGCGATCAAAAACAGCGAATCTACACTGATGGAAAGGAGAATATGGTTAGCATTATTCCTCAAGAATGGGAACAACCTGTTAAACAGATGAACTATCGCTGTGCTAAACGGATTGTTGCATTGGCTAATACGATTGCTAAAGACATAGATATTCATGGCGAACAGGTTGCGCGTGAAGATGCTATTGAGGGATTTGCTCGGTTATTTGTTGTGCAACAACGCGATGAAATAAACAAAGGTGAGATTGAAAGAACAGTTATGAAGGCGATGTATGACCTCACTAACGATGCAAAATGGTTTGAGGTAAATGCCGAGGTTAAAATTTTGACACTGGAGCACAAGATGGCCGCAAGGCGATTGGGATTTGATGAGTTTTTTGAGCCGTTATCCAATGTGACCAAGTACAAGACGACTCTTTTGCAAGGTACTGTGCCTGAATTAGAGTTTCTCACAAAAGAGGTTTTGCCTATAGCAGATTCGATGAAAGGGGATGGGCAGATTGCTCTTGAGATATTGAAGTCATACTCCCCATTGTTGAGCAAGGAAAGTTCCAAAAAACCATACGAACTCTACTTGTGCTGCAAAAAAGAAGCAGGAACTCTCTCCCATAAAGTCAATAACAATTGTTCTATCCGTGAGGTTGTTAAAGCAGTGTGGGATTCTCAACTATTGACAATTCCTGAGGTTATAAGACAAGCCTGTGAGCTTACATCAGCAGACAATATAGATGAGTTGGAGGAAGATTTACAGGCATGGATTAAAGTGATGGATATGCCAATCAATATGGTCAGAGGCTATGATGATTATGTAAACCAGCGTACACGCTTTGATACGCATCAAGGCGTGAAAGGTTTGGAGTTTGATAGGGTTATGGTAATTATTGACGACTCTGAAGCAAAAGGCCGTATGTTTAGCTATGATAAATTGTTTGGTGTAAAAAAACTAACGGATACAGATATGAAGCATATCGAAGCTGGAGAAGAGTCGTCAATTGATAGGACACAAAGGCTATTCTATGTAACTTGTACACGTGCAAAAGAATCTCTTGCGGTTGTAATGTATACAAGCGACCCCGATAAAGTTAAAAATCAAGCTATAAGCAAAGGTTGGTTCGCGGAGCAAGAAATAGAGTTGCTTTAGTAAAATTCACGATAAGGACAGGCACGATATCCGTGTTTTAGGTATCGCAATGTTTTTATTTGAATTTCGTACCGAGATTTGCAATTGCAACAAGAGGGTGTGTCAAAATGTACACATCCTCTTTTTTATGCACAAAGCCCCGACTT
>ERZ1674274.107-NODE-107-length-12052-cov-3.759273_pt1 | contig 12052 bp, 10 predicted proteins | sample MGYA00581195_ERZ1674274 | MGnify/ENA primary metagenome ERZ1674274 (study PRJEB41354, sample SAMEA4873306) | human saliva metagenome | biome: human-associated habitat [ENVO:00009003]; feature: mouth environment [ENVO:08000002]; material: saliva material... | reverse complement strand
TTTACTGGGTCTAAAATACTTTGACAGGGTGGGTCAAATTAGTGTGGCTTTTCCAACGCCCCTTTCACTCAAAACCCTCGACCCTTTTCAGAGAAAAGGACAACAGACATTTGCTGAACATACCGAATGACCGGAGTGTCCCGAACGTAATGAGTCAAAGAATGTACGGCATTCACTTTTCGGCTGCAAAACACCTCGTGCGTAAATGGTCTTATCACTGACATTGCAAGACGTCAGTTTGTACCCACAAACTGTGCTTGCTCCCCTTGTGAGACTGTCGGGGAGGTTAGACCGTAATCACTCCGTTCTCATCGGTCAGCATTCAGGAATTAAGCAATAACAAATCATCTACAATGATTAACTTTCAAAGAAACTAATATGAGCAGATATAAGGGAGAAGATGCCCGATGTCAGCAACAGGATAAGGAAGAACAGCGGATGAACAAAACGAAGTTCATCAAGGTAAGATGCACCTTAGAGGAAAAGCAACGTATTAAGTCAAAGGCAGAAAGTGCGGGACGTAAGTTTTCTGATTACTGCCGTGAGATACTCCTAAATGGAGAGGTGGCAGCCGTTCCCAAGATGACCGCCAATGAAAGGGAAGCCATTGCCATTCTCCAGCATACTGGAAGGTTCTATGGGCAGATTTCCAATCTCATCAAGGTCAAGGATGAAAGGTGGGTACATATCACTAAGAACCTTTCGCTATGTGCCAAAGAGGCATTTAAGAGATTCTACGACCCTCATTTTCGTGTGGATGATGAGATATATAAGGTCTTAAATCTAACAAGAGATGATAGGAAAATGTAAGGCGATAGCGCATGGCAGCATGGCTCTGGACTATATATTCAGGGAAGGCAAACTCGGTAGTCAGCTTGCCTTCCATAATCTTTGCAGCAGGGAGCCGAAGGCTATCTACGAGGAAATGAAAGTGGTCAGCGATTACAACACACGGAGCAAGAACAAGTTCCTCCGCATTGAAATCGGTATCGCACCACAGGACGAGAAAAAACTGCCTGTGTCCGAACTCATGTGGATAGCTCATTTGTTTGCCAAGCGAATGGGACTTGACAACCACCAATGGGTGGCGGTAACGCACAAGGACACCGACAATAGGCACATTCACATCATCGCCAATCGCATCAGTCTGTATGGAGAAGTCTATGATACCACCTTTGTAAGCAACAAGGCAGCAAAAGTGGCGGAGGAAATAAGCAGAGAGAAAAACTTAACCATCGCAAAAGAGGTCAAGGCAGAAGGGAAACACCAAAAGACAAAGGCTAATCCCACGAGAGAGCAAACGAAGCAATAAGTACAGAATATCTGCTACACCTTGCTTGACAAGTACAAAGGAACAGGCATTACAGGGCATTCCATGTTCCTCTATGAATTGAACAAGAACGGCATTTCCATAGAGCGCATGAAGAACAAGCAGGGCAAGGTCTATGGCTTGAAGTTCTCATTCAGCGGACAATCATTCAAGGCTTCCGAAATCGGCAGAGAGTTCGGCTATCGTTCCTTGCAGAAGAACTTTGAAGCAACCAACAAGGAAGAAACAAAGAAACTACACCAAACAGTACAAGAGTCAGCAGAAAACAACAAACAACCTAATGCAGGTTATCAGCTTGTACCCAAAAGCCATTCCTCCATCTCACGGGACAATGACACCCCACAAGTGCAGAACTCCATTGGTGCGGTGGCATCATCGTTAGCGCAGCCGATGAAGCGGTGGAAGGGTTAGGCGATTTGATTACACCAAGTACACAAGGCAATGACTTAACCGAAGCTGCATGGCAGCGCAAACTCAGATACCAAGCTAACAGAAAGAAGAAACGTGGAAGGGGATTATAACTCACGCCTGAACAAAATGCAGAAAGAAGAATATCTCATTAAAAATGCTTGTTATTCGGTAACAAAGTATTATCTTTGCAAACGGAATAACAAGCGTTCTTTGTTAAGCAGAAAACAGCGAAGCCAAGTAGCTCGCTCGTTTCCAAATCGTTACCTGTTTAGTTCTACTAACAAGGTAACTTCTTTATTTTCAACAGGTTGTGTTTTAAGAATTATCTTACCATGCAATAGATGCCCTTTTAAAAATGGGTTGTGATATTTTTTTACATATAAAGCTAGCTAACTGGACTTGAGAAGAGAAAAGAAGCAAAATCAATGTCACTTCTTCCGGCTGCCTTATATATATAAATAGGTGTAAGGTTCATTAGCGTCTGAATCAACAATCAAACCACTATAATTCTGATTCTCCGAAGACATGAAAAGCAGAAAATTACCACTTACACATCATTTTTTTGCCAAAAAGCTTGCAAGTATCATTCTTTTGTCTTACATTTGCAGTGTCCTATTAAAGTAGTACACTATAACATAAATGAAATTAGTAATAAAAGACATATAAAAACAACCCCTTTAAAAGAGAAAAAGCCTTATGATTCAAGTAAATGACATCACATTCAGCTATCCAGGGAGCAAGCACAAAGTGTTTGACAGACTAAGCCTTAACTTGAAAGACAACCACATTTATGGTTTGTTAGGTAAGAACGGAACAGGAAAGAGTACCCTACTCTACCTCATTGCTGGACTACTGAGACCTAAGAAAGGTAGTATCCTGGTTGACGGACTCACCGCTTCAAAACGCTATCCAGAGATGTTACAGGAGATTTACCTCGTACCAGAGGAATACAATCTGCCGAACATGTCACTCGCAAACTATACGAAGATTCACGAAACATTCTATCCTCGATTCAGCAAAGAGACACTAAACAAATGCTTAGAGGATTTTGAGATGCCTACAAACATCAACATGAAGCAACTCTCTATGGGACAGAAAAAGAAGGTGTACATGAGCTTTGCACTTGCAACGGGTTGCCACCTGCTCCTTATGGACGAGCCAACCAATGGGCTTGACATCCCTTCAAAGACCCTCTTCCGCAAGGTTGTAGCAGGCAATATGGCTGAAGATTCTTCATTGATCATCTCTACCCATCAAGTACATGACATTGAGCAGCTCCTTGACCATATCCTTATCATGAATAATTCAGAGCTTCTTCTCAACGCTTCAAGCGAGGAAGTGACAAAACAATACACCTTCTCACTCCGTCAGGCAAGTGAGATGGATGATCAAGTGCTGTATGCTGAACCTTCACTTCAGGGCAATGCCGTCATTGCCAAGCGTCAGGAAGGTGACAATGAGACTACTATCAATCTTGAATTACTGTTCAATGCAGTTGTTCTCGGTAAACTAAAATAAAAGAAGGAGATCCCAATTATGAAACAATTCACAACAAATAAAATCGTTCTTAGCCTCACTTTGGCTGCCAGTATATTTTTCTTCAGTTCTTGTATTCGTAAGAAACAGCCCTTAGGAAAGGCTATAACCCAAAACATTCCTGTAGGGAAATTTCAAGATGTACAAGTGGATGCGTCAGTAGCAGTGCATTTTCTACAAGGAAAAGAATTCTCTGTGAAAGTTAGAGGAAGCAAAGATTTACTACCTCACATGTACATATCGGTAAAGGGTAGCACGTTAATAATTGACGAAAAGGACATGCCAAACCTCTCAAACAAGATCCATTTTGGTTTTGATGATAGTAGAGACAGAAACAAAATAGATGTTTATGTTACGGCTCCAACCTACACTAAGATTACTCAAGACAGCAATTCTTCTATGGAATTCCCTGATTCTATCACACTCGACAAGTTAGATTTAGAGCTTAATGGTAACTCTTCTGTGAAGATAAACAGTATGAAAGTGAATCAACTTGGCATAGACCTGTCTGGTAATGGAGCCATAAAGGTCAAAAATCTTACAGCAAACGATGCAGACTTGGATGTCAGTGGAAATGCCGCAGTGAAGATAAACTTCAACCAAAGCAACCGAGTTAAACTGGATGTATCAGGCAATGCGGGTATCAGACTTACCGGTACAACCCGTCAACCCATACAACAGAACGTATCAGGCAATGCGGGTATAACAGACAATACAACAAGAATAAAATAAAAACAAGGAGGAAACAAAAGATGAAAAAGTTCAATTTAAATCGTTTTTGGCAAGTATTCAAACGCTTAATGCTTGTTTGTAGTAGCACGACTCTATATACCTTTCTAGGACTTGCAGCTGCAACCTTCTTCATTCTACTGGGTTTTACTTCGCCTTTCACCATGAAGCCGATGACAAATGGTGAGCTCTTCTTCGGAATAATCCAAGCATTTGAGCCTATAACCATGGGTTTCTCCATAGGATACTTCTTCTTTGTCAGTAACATTATCTCTGATTTACAACGACGACAGGACCGTATCGGTGAGATCATGTTACCTGCGACCAATCTAGAGAAGTTTATTGCACGTATTCTTTACGTATCTATTGGCTATCTTGTCCTATGCATTGCAGCCCTCGTTGTGGGTGATGTGTTACAGCAAATCGTCTCTATGGTCATCCATCAAGGTGGCAGAGCCTCTTTGACAGGTGTTATTTTAAGAAACATCTCACATATGGAACCCAGTATATCGTGGCTATTCAGCTTAGAAACCATGCTTGTATTCAATGCTTTTATAGTCCTTGGAGGTGTCTTCTTCCGCAAGTATGCATGGATAAAGATCCTTATTGCAGGCAGCGTTATCTCTTCCTTGCTAACGGGTTTGTTAGTTGCTGTAGTTTATTACATAGACTCACAAACGGATTATGAGATTTATATGCCAAAAGGATTGGGCGCAGACATCGCAGGACATGTGACCCTCTTGGCTATCGCAGGCCTCATGTATTGGCTTGCTTACAAGATATACGCACGCCTACAGGTCATCAATAACCGTTGGTTCAACGTATAAAAAGGAGATTACATCTCAATAGATGAAGAAGTTAAAGGAACCAAAGTAGATAGAAGGAGTTGTGCCTATAGCACATATTCCACAGTATTTCTCCAGAAAAAGAGCTAATGACTAAACTCCTTCTGACTACTTCACACATCTTTAACTCCTCAAAAATAGTAAAGGAAAGATTATGGATTTCGAAAATAACAAGGCTATCTACGAGCAAATGGCAGACCGCCTTTGCGACGAGATCATAGCTGGGACATACAAAGCCGACGACAGGATACCGTCTGTAAGGGAGTATGCCGTCATGCTGCAAGTGAACACGAACACTGCTGTGAAGGCTTACGAACTACTCTCAAGAGAGGAGATCATCTACAACAGACGTGGACTTGGCTACTTTGTTGCTCCCAATGCACGTGAACAAATCATGACTTCACGACGCAAGACATTCCTTCATCAGACGCTTCCTTCCCTCTTCCGGGAGATGGAACTGCTGGGAATCAGTATCGAAGATGTAGAAAAAGAATGGCAAAATAACGAAGTAAATTATTCTGAAAACAAACAATAAAACTGTACTTTTGTAGGTATCAAGTTACAAAAATCATGAAACATAACAAGATTATCATTACCCTTGGACTTATGATGGCTGCCATAACAGCACATGGGCAGACGTCAGTCGTATCAGGAGAGTTGCTCGACTCACTGACACATGAGGGTGAACCCTATGCGACAATACGTGTCTATAAGGGGAAGAAGAGTGAGAAACCCGTTGCAATGTCAACCACTGATATGAAGGGAAAGTTCTCTCAGACTGTGACAGGACAAGGAGATTACCTCGTTGTTTTCAGTTCTATGGGACGCAAGGAGATTACACGTAAGGTGAAACTGACGGCTGCTGGTGGCTCCATCAACCTCGGGACGCTCCTTGTTCAGGATGATACAAAGCAACTGCAGGGTGTGGAAGTCGTAGCACAGAAGCCACTTGTGAAGATGGAAACAGACAAGATGACGTATGACGTGCAGGCTGATAACGATGCAAAGTCGAACACTGTACTTGACATGTTACGCAAAGTACCAATGGTAACAGTGGACGGACAGGATAATATCACCGTCAACGGACAAAGCTCTTTCAAGGTATATGTGGATGGGAAGCCAAACATTATGTTCTCTTCCAACCCCTCTCAGATATTCAAATCAATGCCAGCATCAGCGGTAAAGAACATTGAAGTGATTACGAATCCTGGTGCTAAATATGATGCAGAAGGTGTTGGTGGCGTACTGAACATTGTTATGAATCATGCTGATGGGCAGGGAAAAATCAATATGAATGGGTTTAATGGCAACATCAGTGTCACTGCCAGTAATATGGGTTGGCGTTCATCAGCCTTCCTGAGTGGGCAACAAGGAAAGCTAACATACAGTGCCAATGTCATGTTTAACCAAGGAAAGAGTAACGGAACAGAAACAGAGATGACACGTACTGCCTCTGACGGCTCACAGATGAAGTATTACCAGAAAGGGAATACACACATGAACTTCACCATGGCAGAGTTCAGTCTGGGATATGAACTTGACTCTATGAGCAACATTGGGGCGTCACTGGGCTTCACAGGGTTCACTATGAAGAATGACGGACATCCTACAACGACTTTCATTGGTGGTGCATACGGCTCTACAGGATTCTCTTATGGCAATGAAATGACGATGGAGAACGTCAACAAGTCATTCAATGGGAGCATTGATTACCAACGTTTCTTCAATAAAGAACGTACCAGTAGTCTAACTTTAAGTTATCTATTCTCAACCTCTCCGGCTGAAAATAATAACAGAAGGACTTATGACCCTTTGCCTACAGGTATCCCACTGACGCTTTCCGACCTCTATTCGCATGCTGATACACGGGGAACTGAGCACACAGCGCAGCTTGATTTCACAACACCTGTGGGGAAAGGACAGACACTAAGTGCTGGATTGAAATACATATCACGCCGTAACATGTCTGACTCTAAGTTCTATGACATCATCGGTGGAAACGAAGTATATAATGCAACGAACAGTGTGAACTATACAAATACGCAGAACGTTCTTGCAGAATATGCTGAATATAGTGCCACAATGGGGAAACTCGGAGCAAAAGCAGGCTTACGTTACGAATATACCTGGGAGAAAGTGGAGAATGAACAGAACCCTTCTGCCAACTTCAAGAAGAACTATGGCAATCTGGTTCCTTCTGCAAGCCTTACGTATAACATCTCTGCTGGGACAAACTTGGGCGTTAACTACACCATGCGCATCAGTCGCCCAGGTATCAGTTTCCTAAATCCATACGTGGATAGGTCGAACCCTACGGTGTTAAGTTATGGTAACCCAGACCTTGCTGTGGAGAAAAGCCACAACATTAGCTTGGTTTTCAACTCCTTTACACCTAAGTTCATGATTAATTTAACCCTCGGTGAGAACTTTGCTAACAATCAGATTGAACAGTATTCTTACTTCAGTCATGGCGTATTGAACACGACATACGATAATATTGTCCGTAGTAGATGGACTCAATTCAGCACTTTCATGAACTATGCCATGACGAAGAATACCCGAATCATGCTCAATGCTGGACTTGATTATGGAGACATACGCTCAGAAAGATTGCAGGAATACAACCATGGATGGCAGGCTTCGGCTTTCCTTGGACTGCAGCAGACACTTCCATGGGAACTGAAATGGAGTGTTTTCGTTGGAGGAATGACGAAGAAATATACGCTTCAAGGCTATGGAGGAGGCTTCAATATGTTCAACACGACGCTATCAAAGACATTGCTCAAGGACAAGTTGGACATCAGTCTGATGTATTTCGTCCCGTTGACAGGTAAGATAAACATCAAACAGTATAGCTGGGGAGCTGACTTTGAGAATCATATGAACATCAGAATTCCTGTACATCAGATTGCTTTAACATTGAAATGGAACTTCGGTAACACGAAGAAAACATTCCAAGACCATAAGAGCAAGATATCAAATGACTTCCAAGAGAAGAATGATAATCAGCAAATGAACGGCATGGGAATGGGGACTGGAAGCGGAATGTAACATCTCAACAGGAAGAACACAGCATATAAAAACCATGAAGGAGGGAGATTTTCAAAACAATCTCTCTCCTTATTTTTTACTTTCAGCAAAGCTTTAAAGAATAAAAGGTAGAGGAATTTCGCAAAAGAGAACAACCTTCTCTTCCAAAAGGGTTAACGTTTTTGGGTAAAAAGGTCAACCCTTTTTGGGAAAAAGGTCTACCTTTCTTCAGAAAATCCCTTATCATCTGACTACAATCAACTTGATATATTCTGCTTTACATAGGACGATTTACCTTTTAAATACTTGCATAATCCAATATTTTTCACGAATATTGCAAATAGAAAACGTTACAGCCAATAAGCCAGACGTTATAAATCACATTTCTAATAGCTAAAAACAAATCTATGAAGAGAAACCTACTAATCCTACTGATTGCCCTTATCAGTCTCTCAACTCATGCACAACACTTCATCACTGATACTGCATATAGACAGAAAGTGGAACAAGCATGGAAGGAGAAGATGAATACTGTAGGATGGAAATTCTGGCAAACAAAAGGTGAAAAGCCAACGAATGAAGAAGAGGAAGCACTCAAATTCCTGTTTGCTTACATGCCTATTGCCGACATAACCGACTACACCAAAGCTTATCATCTTAACAATGTGCGTACTGCTTTACGCACCAAAAAGGAGATGCCATGGGGCAATAAAGTTCCAGAACTACTCTTCCGGCACTTCGTTCTGCCCATGCGCGTGAACAATGAACCATTAGACAGTTCGCGCACCATCTTCTATCGCGAACTGAAAGAGCGTGTGAAAGGGCTCTCAATGAAGGATGCTATACTTGAAGTAAACCATTGGTGTCACGAAAAAGTAACCTATGAACCCTCCGATTCACGCACCTCTTCCCCACTCCAGTCTATCCGCACAGGACGTGGAAGATGTGGTGAGGAAAGTACATTCACTGTAAGTGCACTACGTGCCATTGGTATTCCAGCCCGTCAGGTATACACGCCCCGCTGGGCACACACAGACGACAATCACGCATGGGTGGAAGCATGGGCTGACGGGAAGTGGTATTTCTTTGGAGCATGTGAGCCCGAACCTGTTCTGAACTTAGGATGGTTCAATGCACCAGCATCACGTGCCATGCTCATGCACACACGTGCTTTCGGTGACTACCAAGGACCTGAAGAGGTGATGCTACGGACGAATAACTTCACAGAAATCAACCTTATAGACAACTATGGAAGTGCCGCACGTGTTGACTTCAAAGTGATTGACATGGAAGGAAAACCCGTTGATGACGCTAAAGTAGAGTTCAAGATATATAATTATGCCGAGTTTGTGACTGCAGTTTCCAAATATACCGATCGTCAAGGAGACACCTTCCTCTCCGCAGGTAAGGGAGATATGATTGTATGGGCATCCAAAGATGGTCGCTTCGGATACACGAAAGTGTCATTCGGGAAAGATAAAAACGTTACCATTCAGCTTGCTTATGACGAGAAACATACGCCAAAGGAGCAGGACCTCGATATTATCCCACCAGCTGAAAACGCAATAATCCCCACGGTAACCAGTGCACAGAAAGCAGAAAACAACAAGCGACTCGCACAAGAGGACGCCTTACGGAATGCCTACATAGCAACCTTCCCAACCGAAGAGAGTATGAAGAACTATCGTATCCCAGCCGCTATACCTTATATAATAAAGGCACGTGGGAACTGGAGAACCATCCAAACATTCGTAGAAAAGCATGAAGGAAACATTGATCGTGCTCTGAAGCTGCTCTCTACGTTAACCGATAAGGACCTACGGGATATGCCGATGGACATATTAGAAGACAATATGAACGCCACAAGCAACGAGGTATCACCCCGTGTAGAGTATGAGATGATCCTTAAACCTTATAAGAAATTCTTCGCAAAAGTATTCCGAAAGGATGCACAGAAGTTCCGCAATGACCCTTCACTACTCGTGGATTGGGTTAAAAAGAACATTAAGCTTAACCCTGACACACGAGCTATGCAGATTCCACAGACACCTATCAGTGTGTGGGAAAGCCGCATAACAGATGACAGGGGTAGAGACATCTTCTTCGTAGACGTGGCTCGCAGTCTGGGAATTGAAGCCCAGAAAGACCTCGTGACATGGAAGTTACAATATAAGAAAGGGAAAGATTGGGTAGACGTAGACTTCGACACATCCGTACAGGAAGCTGCCAAGACTGGGAAACTGATATTGGATTATTCTCCAACAGAGTACTTGGATGACCCTAAATATTACACACATTTCACGATAAGCAAGATCGTTTACGGGCGTACATGGATAATGAACTTTGAAGAAGGTCAACTTGATATGGGAGGAGGAGCAACCTGGGCCAACACCTTTAAGAAGGGTGCCACACTTGACGAGGGTACTTACCTACTAGTTACAGGTCAACGAATGGCTGATGGAAGCGTCATGGCACACACACAATTCTTTACCATTGAACCTGGAAAGACAACCCGACAAAAGCTCGATGTAAGACAGGAATCTGAAGGAATAAAGGTCATCGGAAGCTTCAACAGTGAAAACCTAATAGAAAAAGATGGTAAAGAAGTATCCATCCTCAGCCAGACTGGTCGTGGGTATTATGTCTTAGGAGTATTGGGGATGGGACAAGAGCCAACCAATCATGCACTGCATGACATAGCAAAGATGAAAGAGAAACTTGATAAATGGGGACGACCTATGGTCTTACTCTTTACCAACCAGGCTGAGAAAGACAAGTTTGAAGCACAAAAGGGAGAGTTTGGAAACCTGCTGAAGAATACTATCTTCGGTATTGACAAGGACGGGACAGTGGTAAAAGAGATTGCTAAGGAGATGAAACTACGCAATCCTAACCAGTTACCAATCTTCATTATCGCTGACACCTTCAACCGTGTTGTCTTCCTTTCACAAGGATATACCATCGGATTGGGTGAGCAATTAGTGAAAGTAAGTAGCAAATTGTAAGATCAAACATTCTCAAGAATGTTTTATGAGTAGATAAGTTGGCATGTAAATAAACTGATTGTGGTATAATATATTCTAATAAGAGTAATCACTCCCCCATCCCTTTGGAAAAGAATGGGGGGATGATACCTCTTCCAACCCTTTACTACATGAACAAAGAAAACTATGAATTTGAAGTCTGTGCAAACAGTGTTGAAAGCTGTATTGCCGCAGAAAGAGCTGGCGCCAACCGTGTAGAACTCTGTATGGGGATACCAGAAGGCGGTACAACACCTTCCTATGGAGAGATAAAGATGGCACGAGAGGTTTTGAAAAGAACACACCTTCATGTTATTATCCGTAACCGGGGAGGTGACTTTCTCTATTCTCCTGAAGAACTTCAGCGTATGACTTACGACATAGACATGTGCAGAGAGCTAGGAGTTGATGGGGTAGTCTTCGGCTGTTTAACGGCAGATAGGAGGATTGATCACAATGCAAACAAGACTTTAATGGCACATACTGGCACGATGAATGTTACCTTTCATCGCGCCTTCGACCGTTGCTCACATCCTGAACAAGCAATAGATGAAATCTTTGAGCTCGGTTTTAACAGGATACTTACCTCTGGTCAACAGCCCACAGCTGCACAAGGAATACCTCTGTTACGCCGATTGAAAGAGCTATCAGCAGGGAAAATAGACATTATGGCTGGCTGCGGAGTGAACGAAGAGAACATTGCTAAAATCCAGAAAGAGACAAAGATTACTTCTTTCCACTTCTCTGCACGTGAGCCACAACCAAGTAAAATGAAGTTCTTTAATAATAACGTATACATGGGAAACAACGATGTATGCGAAGATATGATCATGGTTAGCTCCGAAAGAAGGATAAGAGAAACCATGAAAGCCTTGTTAATCAACACGTAGTGATTAGCATAGAGATGTTAATAACCTAATTGAATTTAGTAAACAAACCACTTCTCTTTGGAATTCATACAACTAATTATTCCATTTTAAATGGAAATAAGCTACCTTTTTACCCATATAAAAAGAAGCAATAGTACCTTTCTAAAAAAACAAAAAGATTATATTTCCTAATATTTAGGCGTAATTATCCATTAAAAGTATTCACGATTAAAGACTGAAGGGTAACAAAACCTTCGCTGCTGCTTGTGTAATTCGAAA
>ERZ1674274.105-NODE-105-length-12076-cov-6.583812_pt1 | contig 12076 bp, 9 predicted proteins | sample MGYA00581195_ERZ1674274 | MGnify/ENA primary metagenome ERZ1674274 (study PRJEB41354, sample SAMEA4873306) | human saliva metagenome | biome: human-associated habitat [ENVO:00009003]; feature: mouth environment [ENVO:08000002]; material: saliva material... | reverse complement strand
TGCTTTATGAGATATGATAAGTTCTTATACATTATTTCTTTTGACTTATTTCGGGTTTAAGATAGGGTTCTTTCGATAAGAGTGGAGCATCGACAGCCATCGTTTTCGCCGTCATCTCTACTCGTAAAAAGCCTCTCGAGTAGGCTTCCCTACAGTTTATAATCATTTTTCTTCACGATGAGAAACATTTTTCTTCATGATGAGAAATATTTTTCTTCATGAAGAAAAATATTTTTTTTCATGAAAAAAATTCGCACTTGAGACGCTGTTAGAATATTCAGACACGTAAGAGTGGAAGAGGGAAGGCGGTCTAAACAGCTGTAAAAGAGCCGTTTTAGGGGGATTAAATACGGTGTTTTTCAATTCAACACCTAATATCCAACACCCATCACCCATTGTTTTATGTGTATTAACCATGGTGTCTTTCAATACAGCTTGTATCATGTGGCTGCTTTATCGTTTATGTTTATGATGTGAGACGACCTTTAGGACTGCATCTTTTCGTCATGATTTTCTAAGGTTCTGAACCCTCTCTCCATTTTAGTCGATTGTGAAGAGATGTGGTTCTGTTATGTTCTACGAGGTTTCGTAAATCATTTCTTACCTTCTTTCAATCGTACTTTACCATCCACCTCTTCAAAGTTTTCTTCAAAGTAAGCCCGTGTACGCTTCCATCTATTGTGACTCCAAAGATAGATTTCAGGCTGACGACGGATCGACTTCTCCAACTCTTGGAAGTAAAGGTCGGTTATCTCGTAGTCGGGTAGTCCCTTTGTTTCTTCTCGGATGATGCGAAACTCACAGTTATAATGGCCACGGCTCGTGCGTGTCATGTCGCCATAAACAAAGACTTGGCGTGTGTGCTTCACAATACGTTCGGCCCCTGTGAGCACAGGAGTCTCCTGATTCATGAACTGAATCCAGTGATGTATGCTCCACCAGAAGGGTGTTTGGTCGGAGATATAACCCACAACAAGGGGCTTACCGTTACGTCCAAATTGTATAATCTTACGTAGTGACTCCTGCATAGGGATACAAAGCGCACCTTGTCGTTCGCGAACATACTTGAAGAGGCGGTCGAAGTATTCGTTTTCTAATGGGTGGTAAAGCTGGCAGCAGAGGGCATTGTCCACCCAATAAGGGAGGGAGGTAATCCATTCCCAGTTGCCTAAATGACCCAAATAGACGCCTGCCGACTTCCCTTCCGACAGAATTCTGTTTAATTCTTCAGTCCCTGTAAAGGTCATGCGCTTCATTAGCTGTTCCTTACTCATTGTTATCAGCTTCAGAGTCTCAACAATGTAATCACAGAACCAATGGTAGAATCCTCGTTCTATCAGGCGTAACTCGTTGTCAGTCTTCTCTGGGAAGCTGTTCTTAAGGTTCTTCCATATCACCTTGTGGCGATACCTCACCACTCGTGACATTAGTAGATAAAGGCCATCGGAGAGTAGATACAGCACAGGAAAAGGCAGCAGGGCTACCAGATACCAGAAGCCGTAAGCGATGATGTAAAGGGTCTTGTTGAGGGCTCTTTTCATTGATCTTCAGGGTTATTAATCGTTGGGTACATCTTATCGTGTACCATACGATACATATACTGATAGATGATAGCTTTCAGTTCTCGTTCCATCTTTGCCTGCTCAGGCACGTGTCCGAGAAGATTGTGCTTCATCAGTGCGTCGGTTACTCGATAGATAGCTTTAGTCTGTTTACCGTCCCATTGGAGTACATAACCATACTTAACGTATTGATAGATACCGTTCAGATAGTTGACAGCCCACGTATCCTTCGCCGGTGTATGTAGTAGGTCTTTACCGAAAGCAAGGTATGGTCCAGCGTTATAACCTATGTGGAAGAGCAGAGTTGGCATAATATCAATCTGCTGCGCCACGCCATCTACACGTCCTGGCTTTATCTCTCCGGATGGGTCATATATAATAATAGGTGAACAGAAGCCGCCTATGTCGGTCTTATACTGCTCATGGTCACTCTGGTTGGTATGGTCGCTCGTGAGAACGAAGATGGTATTCTTAAACCAAGGTTGCTTGCTGGCAGACTCGAAGAACTTGCCTATCGCCATGTCAGTATAGCGGATGCACTTTTGGATAGGGAGATGTTCCTCCTTATAGATGTTCTTATATTTCTCTGGAACAACAAATGGATCGTGACTTGATACGGTAAAGAGAGCCGTCATGAAAGGCTGCTTCATTTCGCCCATCTTCGCACAGTAATATTGCAGGAAAGGTTCGTCCCAGATGCCCCAGTTGCCATCGAAATCCTTATCCCCACCAAAGCGAGGGTCTTCGTCATAGTCTTGTCGACCATAGTAGTGCTGAAATCCAATCTTATTAGCAAATGCAAGGAACCCCATAGAACCACGATTAGCACCATGAAAGAAGGCCGTTTGATAGCCCCACTTACTAAGGAGTCCAGGCATACCAGTGTAGTTGTTCATTGAAGCTGGGGTTAGGATGAAGGGTTCTCCAAAGCGAGGAATACTGCAGAGGATGGATGGCATGCCATCAATACTCTTACGTCCGTTACAGTAAGAGAAGCGGTAGACGAGGCTCTTATCGATGAGCTTGTCTACATTCGGGGTGTATCCCTTGTATTTACCATCGAAGAAGTCACGATTAAACCCTCCTATATATTCACGTCCGAAGCTCTCAACAATGAGGATGACGATGTTCTTCTTGTTAGGAAGGCGTTCGTTTGAGTTTGGTCCTGGTTCCTTATAAGCCATCCACATAATAGGGTTGTAGACCTCTTTAGCAGCCGTTAAAGATGGGAAATAATTGGGAACAACAAAGTCAGACTTGCCTATCGTGCGGATGAGTGCAAAGGGGGTATTAAGCACCAAGGCGCAGTCAGTAGGACGTTCTACGTACTGGTTGGCGTTACTGATGGTTATCGGACGTACACCCGACTGTAGTCCACCTCGACAACCAGCTACGGTAAGGACGGCAGCTACGGCAAGACATACGAAAAGTTGTGCCCCATAGACTAAGCGCTGACGCAGACTTTTATAGCGGCTGTGGTCGGTATGTGGCATAACATACAACTTATTGGCAAGCCAAAGAACAAGAATAAAGATAATGATAAGGTACCAGTGTGTGATAGCATTGTGGAACAAGATGCCAGCAATGTTGTTTTCATTATCGAACTCACGGAACACACTGGTTGTTGTGCGACGCAATGTGAAAGGGAAATACACCGAGTCGGCAAGGTTAATGGCAAGTGAAAGCGCATTGACAACCATGAATATCCACTTACAAAGCCTGTGATAGACTTGGTTCTCCTTCCTCCATAGCGGCAAGAGCATCATTACGATGTAGAGAATATGCGTATAAAGGATGGCTGTTGTATCAAAGAGAAGACTTCCTCTCACCCATATCCAGAGTGAAGAAGCACTAAGTCCGTCGATGAAATAACTGTAATTGACAAAAAAGTATGTCAATCGTGCTACAAAGAAAATGGCATACGCCAATAGCAAGTTGAGCACTAATGCTATTGGCGAACCAAATGTTGTTGTTAATAATCTCTTCATATCTTTCAAACCTTTTGGACCTTTATATCTCTTGCATGTCATGTAGTTTCTTATAGTAACCTTCGATGTCCATAAGCTCATCGTGCGTTCCACGCTCTACAATCTCACCTTCGTGCAGCACGCAAATCTCATCGCTATTCTTAATGGTAGATAGGCGGTGGGCCACAGCTATGGTCGTTCTTGTCTTCATAAGCTTATAGAGAGCATCCTGTACAAGGCGTTCGCTCTCTGTGTCAAGGGCTGATGTAGCCTCGTCAAGGATAAGGATAGGTGGGTTCTTAAGGATAGCACGCGCAATACTCACACGTTGGCGCTGTCCACCAGAGAGGCGTCCTCCACGGTCGCCGATGTTTGTGTCGTATCCTCTCTCACTATGCATGATAAACTCATGGGCGTTGGCTATCTTCGCCGCTTCGGCTATCGCCTCGTCAGTTGAGCTGACTCCGAAGGAGATGTTGTTCTTGAAACTATCGTTGAAGAGGATTGCCTCTTGGTTTACATTACCTATAAGCTGGCGGAGATCATGTACTCCTAAATCCTTGATGTTTATTCCGTCAATGAGAATTTCACCTTCTTGTACATCGTAGTAACGTGGGATAAGGTCGAGTAAGGTAGACTTTCCACTACCGCTCTGGCCTACTAAGGCTACGGTCTTACCCTTTGGAATAACGAGGTTGATATCCTTTAATACCCAATGGAGCTCTGGGTTTTCCTCATCATCTTTACCATCAGTATAGGCAAAGCTGACATGGCGGAATTCAATCTCATGTTCGAAGTTATCGATATGGACTGGATTTTCAGGGTCATTTATCTTTACTTCTGCCTTAAGTATCTTATCAATACGCTCCATAGAGGCAAGTCCTTTTGGGATGTTATAGCCTGCACGGGAGAATTCCTTTAATGGATTGAGAATGCTGTAGAGGATAACAAGATAATAGATGAAGGTTGGTCCGCTGATAATCGGATATTGTCCTAATACGAGAGTACCGCCAAACCATAGTACAACAACAATCATGACTGTTCCAAGGAACTCACTCATCGGGTGGGCTAATTGCTGACGAATGTTCACGCGCATGATGTCGTTGCGGTATTCTGAGTTTATCTTATCGAAGCGTTCATTCATCATTCCCTCAGCACAAAAGGCTTTGATGACTCTTAATCCGCCTAAGGTCTCTTCTACTTGGCTCATTGTGTCACTCCATAACTTCTGGGCTGTCATACTGTTCTGCTTTAGCTTTCTACCAACAAAGCCCATGAACCAACCGAAGATGGGTACGAAGATGAGCGTGAAGAGCGTCAACTGCCAAGAGATAACAAGTAGTGTGGTAAAGTAAATGATAATAAGAACAGGGTTCTTAAAGAGCATGTCGATAGATGACATGATGGAGTTGTCAACCTCTTGGACGTCACCACTCATACGGGCGATGATGTCTCCCTTCCTTTCCTCGCTAAAGAAGCCTAAAGAAAGGGATGTTATCTTCTCATAGAGTTGGTTACGTATGTCACGAACTACGCCTGTTCTGATAGGAATGATTGAGGCAGAAGATAGGAAATAGGCTCCTGTCTTAAGGAAAGTCATAAAGGCAAGAATTAAACCGATGGCCAACAAGACCGTTGTTGGTCCCCAACTGGTGATGTATATCTGCGTGTAATAATCTGCATTGTTCGATAACACCTCCTTAAAAGAGCCTTCACTCCATGACATTGCACGCATTGCACCCGTTCCTGCATCTACCTTAAAGAGTATTTGAAGGAGTGGGATAAGGGTTGCAAAGGAGAATATGTTGAGAAAAGCTGACAATATATTGAAAATGATTGACAGCACAAGATACTTCTTATAGGGCGGTACGAACCTGCGTAAAACGTGTATAAATTCCTTCATCAACTAATCTTCTTATCTGTTTATCAGTTCTGCAAATATAGCTATAAATAGTAAAACCGCAAAAAAGATTTGCGGTTTTATATCCATACATATAGTATATTTACACTTCTTCTCCAAAGAGTGTGGCACTTGTTGAGCCTGTGATGCGTACACGGACGGTCTCACCAATATGGTGATTGCCCTTTGGCATGACTACAGCCTTGTTCTGTGGCGTACGTCCCATTAGCTGTTCACGACTACGTTTACCAAAGCGCTCGATAAGAATATCAAACTCTTTGCCCTCGTCTTTCTTGTTCTGTTCGGCAGAGATCTCGGTCTGAAGGCGAATTAACTCATTCAAACGGCGTATCTTCTCTTCCTCAGGAACATTGTCGGGGAGGTGCTTTGCGGCATAAGTACCTGGTCGTTCAGAGTACTTAAACATAAAGGCTGAATCGAAGCCTACCTCTCGCATTAATGAAAGCGTTTGCTGGAAGTCTTCTTCTGACTCGTTGTGATATCCAATGAAGATGTCAGTTGTCAGTCCACAGTCTGGTATAAGCCTACGAATAGCAGCCACTTTCTCAAGGTAATCCTCACGAGTATATTTGCGATTCATCACCTTCAACACACTATTACTACCACTTTGGGCTGGGAAATGGATATGGTTACAGAGGTTAGGTTCGGTAGCTATTGCCTCGATAATATCCTCTGTCATATCTTCAGGGTTGGAGGTCGTGAAGCGTACACGCATGTCTGGAACGCTTTGTGCCACCTTATGCAACAGTTCTGCAAATGAAATGCCATTCTCAGGACGCTTACCATTAGGCAACAAGCCGTATGAGTTGACATTCTGACCTAATAGAGTAACCTCCTTAAAGCCTTTATCATGTAAATCTTTAACCTCCTTCAAGATGCTTTCCACATCTCTTGAACGCTCCCGACCACGGGTAAAAGGCACGATGCAATAGTGACAGAAGTTATTGCAACCACGCATGATACTAACGAAGCCCGACACTCTATTGCCACCAATACGCTGTGGGATAACATCACGATAGGTCTCCGTAGTAGAGAGTTCGATATCCATAGCATTCGTGCCGTTCTCACACTGCGCTATCATATCAGGTAAGTTTAGGTACGAATCAGGCCCACAAACAAGGTTGGCATGGTGGTTTTGGATTAAATCGTTCCTTACTCGCTCTGCCATACAGCCCAACACGCCTAAGATAAGGTCACGACCTTTCTTCTGCTCAGCGTGCAATGCCTCCAAACGGTTGTATATCTTGTTCTCTGCATTTTCACGTACAGAACAGGTGTTAAGGAAGATTGCGTCTGCTTCCTCCTCTTTTTCGCATACGTCATAGCCTGCCATTTTCATGACAGAAGCCACCACCTCTGAGTCTGCCACGTTCATTTGGCACCCGTATGTCTCAATATATAGTTTCTTCATTATGCTGTTATCTCGAAAAATTTAGCATGCAAAGTTACTAAATTTATCGCATACAACCGAAGAACCATCTGACTATTTGATGCTTAACAACGCCTGACACGTTCTTTTTTGCAAAACTTACAAAGTCCTTTACGGCCTTTATCGGATATTTTCCGTACCTTTGCAGACTGAATAGACACTGTCTTAACAAATAAAGGATAGCTACAGGTCAGCTAAAGCACAGGGTTTAGTCTACGAAAGGTTACAGATAGCCTGACTGCTTGATAACTGCCTGGTAATGACAATAAAAACAATGAACAAAAATACAAATGATTATGAGATAATGGCACCTGTGGGCTCTCGTGAGTCGCTTGCAGCTGCCATCAACGCTGGAGCTAACTCTGTTTACTTCGGTATAGGGAAGCTGAATATGCGTTCACATTCGGCTAATCACTTCACCATCGACGACCTCAAGGAGATTGCCGAGACCTGTAATGAAAAGGGGATAAAGACTTATCTTACCGTTAACACCGTCATCTATGGTGAGGATATAGCAACGATGCATGAGATTATCGACGCTGCTAAGGCTGCTGACATTACCGCTGTCATTGCAAGCGACGTAGCTGTAATGATGTATTGCCGCCAAGTGGGCGTTGAAGTTCACCTCTCTACGCAGCTGAACATATCTAATATTGATGCCTTGAAGTTCTACGCTCAGTTTGCTGATGTTGCCGTATTGGCTCGCGAATTGAATATGGATCAAGTGAAGGAGATACACGAGCAGATTATCAAACAGAATATCTGCGGACCAAAGGGACAGCCTGTTCGTATTGAGATGTTCTGTCATGGCGCTTTCTGTATGGCCATTTCGGGTAAGTGTTATATGAGTCTTCACGACTCTAACCGCTCTGCCAATCGTGGTGCATGTACTCAGATATGCCGCCGAAGTTACACGGTTACAGACAACGAGACGGGCAATCAGTTAGAGATAGACAATAAGTATATAATGAGTCCAAAGGACTTAAAGAGCGTACGCTTCATTGACAAGATGATGGACGCAGGTGTTCGTGTGTTTAAAATAGAGGGACGTGCACGCGGACCAGAGTACGTCCACACCGTTGTTAGCTGTTATAAAGAAGCTATTGAGAGTGTTCTTGATGGTAGCTTTACCGAAGAAAAGAAGGACAAGTGGGACGAACGGCTCTCAACAGTCTTCAATCGTGGCTTCTGGGATGGCTATTATCAAGGACAGAAGATGGGCGAATGGACCAAAGACTATGGTAACAAGGCTACTGAGAAGAAGGTTCTTATTGGTAAGGTGATAAAGTATTTCTCACGTCTCGGCGTGGCTGAGGTGGCCGTTGAGGCTAATACTTTCGTAAAGGGGGAGAAGTTGCTTATCACAGGTAACAGTACTGGCGCTATGTTCCTCAATGCTGAAGAGATTCGATACGAGCTTAATCCTGTTGATAAAGCCGAACAAGGATGGCGTGTTTCTATCCCTGTTCCTGACAAGGTGCGCCCGAATGACAAGCTATTTAAGCTGGTAGTAAATTAATGTAGAATACGTATTTCAGAGGTGATAACAATGTTCTCTGAATTAGATAAACTGATAGTACAATGACAATAAACGAAGCGCAAGATGCAGTAATTGGTGAGTTCGAGGACTTTACCGACTGGATGGACAAATACCAAATGCTCATTGATTTGGGTAATGAGCTTGAACCATTAGACGAAAAATACAAGAATGAACAGAACCTCATAGATGGTTGTCAGAGTAGAGTATGGCTTCAGTGTGATAATGTAGAGGGTAAACTCGTCTTTACAGCCGACTCCGATGCACTCATCACAAAGGGTATCATCGCTCTTCTCATACGTGTATTGAGCAATCATACACCACAAGAGATTATTGATGCCGACCTCTATTTCATTGATAAGATAGGCCTTCGCCAACATCTATCACCAACCCGCAGCAATGGACTACTCTCTATGGTGACAAAGATTAAGGCGTATGCAGTAGGCTTTAGCTTGCAGTAAAAGAAGTCATCTCCAACCCCTCTGACGGGAAGGGAGGGCTGATAAAAAACATATACAGGCTAACATTCTAATTTATAAGGCGCTTAAAAGAACGCTCCACTATATCGGACTATCTCGCTATCCACGCTCTTCCGTATGGGAGAAGGGTAGGGGGAGGGCCTATTAGTGGGTTCTGCAGTGTGGGCATCTTTCATATTGATTATGAGAAAACTACGTACAATCGAAATGAATCGGCTCTCTGTTGAGGAGTTTAAGGAGGCTGATAAGTTACCACTCATCGTTGTCTTAGACGATGTGCGGTCGTTATATAATGTGGGAAGTGTCTTCCGTTCGGCCGATGCTTTCCGTGTTGAGGCTGTCTACCTATGCGGTATTACGGCCACACCTCCTAATGCTGAGATTCATAAAACAGCACTTGGTGGAGAGGACTCAGTAGACTGGCGTTACTTTGAACGTACTGAAGATGCCGTCGAAGAACTCCATCGTAAAGGCGTGTTTGTATATAGTGTCGAACAGGTAGAAGGCTCAACAAAGCTGCAGGAGTTTAACACCCAACACCCTAATCGTCATCATTCATCATCCAACACTTCATCATCTATCACTCAACATACCATCAACACCCAACACTCAACACCCAACACCCGCTACGCCATCATCATGGGCAACGAGGTAAAAGGTGTAAAACAAAGTGTCGTAGACATGAGCGACGGCTGTCTTGAAATACCTCAATTCGGTACCAAACACTCACTGAATGTAAGTGTAACAACCGGTATTGTCATTTGGGAATTTGCCCGTCAAATACTCATAAAGTAAGTATCTAACAACCTACATCAGCATATTTTGGGGGCCTATTGGCCTCCTTTTTTTTACAACTCATGCGCTGCACAGCTATAAAAGTTGTCCTCCATCCATCGTAAAGTTTGTTTTCCTACAATTTCTTTTCATGAAAATAATTCGTAGTTGACTGTATTTATGTAATCTATAAGCGCCTATAAGGTCTTTTCTATAGAAGGTTTTTATGATGGTAAGAGGGTTTTCAAAACGGTTTGTAGGTATTCTTTAAAAGCGAAGGAATGCCCTACCTCGTGTAAAGAAAGTTGAGACTAAACACGGTCGAAGCGTATAAGAGAGGCATTAGGACACTACAAAGTAGTCTTTCTGACCAACTGTTTCTTGCAAAATGTGGTTTAATTCTGTTGCTGTCGGTCTGAAACATAAGTACTAAATATGCTCTACCTAATACGGTCAGCGTCCCTCTTCCACCTTAAAGAGATAGAAAGAAGAGGTGTAAAGACCGGTGAAAACATCGCATTCTATCCATGGTTGGGACTCCCTCTGAAACTATTTTACAGCATACATCAGCTCCGTAGCAGATGAAAGGCCAGCTCCCGCACCAATCAAAAGAGAGTGAGGTTTGTCAATAAAGTGCTACAACTCGTCGATACACTCAGATAAGCTGTTGGTATAGTGCATAGTCAGTATCTTTGAATACATTGAAGATGACGGTCTTCACATGCCGTCTTGGGTATTCCTTAACAGTCTTAACAGCTATCTTGGCAGCTAACTCTTGTGGAAATCGAAATGCTCCTGTAGAGATACAACAGAAGGCAATACTTTCCAAGGAGTAGTCTTCTGCGAGCTTGAGCGATGAGCGATAGCAAGAGGCAAGTAACTCTTCCTGTTCCTTTGTCGGTTTTCCGTTGGGGATGATAGGACCTACAGTATGGATGACATAACGTGCAGGAAGGTTGAAGCCTGGTGTTATCTTTGCTTGTCCCGTGGCCTCTTTGTGTCCTTGTGCTTGCATTATTTCGTTGCAGTAACACCGAAGTTGGATGCCAGCAGCCGAGTGTATGACATTATCAATACAAGCATGTAAAGGCTTAAAACAGCCGAGTAGCCTACTATTAGCCGCATTCACAATAGCATCTACCTTTAGTCTGGTTATATCTCCTTGCCATAGATGTATCCCTTCCTGCCTTAGCTCCACGACACCTTTCTCTTGTCTTTGTGCTGCCAGCTCCTTGTCTTGTGCGTCGATAAGCTCTTGTGAAGGTTTGTCGGGCTGTCGAACATTTATCAACGAACGCATGAGGCGTTGTTTGAGGGGCAAGGTGTCTGGGTTAGTCCATCCTGTTTCCATTTCTGAAAGCATGATGTTAATAGCATTGTCAATGTTTTTTAGTCTGTCCATCATTTATCCTTTCTTTGCGAATTGTTCACCTACAAAGCCTTTACTTTCCGTATGCTCAATGAGATTGAAATGTCGGTAAATAGGTAGAGTAGGGTGTAGGTCATAGTAATTAAGCCTTGTTTCGATTACAAAGGTATATTAAGTTTTCCATTACTACAAGAAAGTAGCTTTATGTTTCATACTTACCAAATAAAAAGAAACGGATAGTTAAAGAGGGTCTTAGAATAGAGTTTAACAAATAGGGAGTATCAGTAATTTCATAACTGATGTTCTTTTCTTATTTTTATAATCCAAAGTTTTATTGTAATGACTGGTAAGAACATCAATCTTTCCTATTTAACTTGCCCTATATGGTGGGTCATCAGTCGTTTTGGCGACAAATGGTTAATGTTCGTTCTATACGTTATTATTGTAAGTACAAAGGCTATCCTACATCTCAATTAGGCTTCTTTGGAGTTTAGACGGATGATATTTATAAAATAAGAAGGAGGCGATTACCCTTCTAACACGGCAACTCTTTGTTTCATCTAATGGCTCTTTTTAGTATATGGAGTTAGGTGTTTTGTAAAACAATCTGCTCCTGTTTGCAGCAGATAATAGTTCCCCTCTCCGAATTATTTTCATGAAAAAAAATATTTTTCTTCATGAAAATAAATATTTCTTGTCGTGAAAATAATTCTTTCTTGTCATGAAAAGAATTTAGAGGCATCGCATTGTTCGGTTGCTTAACGTTGTGGGGATGGTTCGTTTAGATGCTTGTTTTCAGTGTGCTTTAGGGTATATAAGAGCCTTAAAAACAATTTTTTAGGGTCGATTTAGTTGTTTATTTAAAAATAATTCATACTTTTGTAAAAGACTAAAATCTATGTAGAAGGAGGGTGTGAACCGAAGGGTTGATATCTGAATATTACTTAACTTAAAACTATTAATGGTATGCTTATGAAGAAACGATTATTGTATCTACTTGCTTTACCAGTAGTTATGTTGCTATTGGCAAGCTGTCAT
>ERZ1674274.91-NODE-91-length-13208-cov-2.435262_pt1 | contig 13208 bp, 19 predicted proteins | sample MGYA00581195_ERZ1674274 | MGnify/ENA primary metagenome ERZ1674274 (study PRJEB41354, sample SAMEA4873306) | human saliva metagenome | biome: human-associated habitat [ENVO:00009003]; feature: mouth environment [ENVO:08000002]; material: saliva material... | reverse complement strand
CCTCGATAGCAGCGTCAACCGTTGGTGTGACTTCATAACTCTCTGAAATCTCTGGAGCATAGTCAAACTCTGGCTCGGTAGGCTCCTCAACAGGCTCCTCAACAGGCTCCTCAACAGCAGCTTGCGGCTCTACAGGAGTAGTAGTTTCGCTTGGCTCGGAAACCTCGTTTGGCTCATTCACAGGCTCTTGAGTTGCAGTCACCTTTGGTGAATAGTCAATTCCAGGAACCTTTGCAACGTCTCTAAACTCACCAGTCTCACGGTCATAATCAACCGTCTCAAACACAAAACCAGTAAGGTCGAAACTGTCCAGCTTATTGATACTGTCTACAATGTGCTGGACAACTGGTGAACCAGACGGAATGTCAATATAAATTACATTGTCGTTCACATCTGCTTCTGAGAGAGTTACAGGCTTGACTGGCAGTCGATAAATTAGATTAAACTGCAAGTCTTGTGCCCTTTCGGGCGGTGCCGTAATTCTGAGAAGGTGAAGAACTTTTGGTGCTTCATTCTCTGGCATGAAAATCCTTTCTACTTTTTGTTACATACCATTTGATGTGTAGTAAACACTAAAGATAATACCATTTACCGTCAAATTAGTAAAGTGCGGGTCATAAATTTTCTCGGTAATAATATCAATGTCGTCAATATACAGTGTTTGCAGGTCTTTTTCAGAGAGTAAGTCATAAAGACCCGAATTTGCAAACATGCGTTCAAGCGAATAAATAGCTTTTGAGAGAGGTGTAATCTCGGGAGCTGCATATAAGAACAGTCCAGAGAACATTCTACGAGCACAACCTGTTGATGGTTTACCACGCTTAATTTTTCCACCACCACTAAGCACACGCTTAGATACGTCAAGTATCCTAACAAACTCATCGTCGGTTTCAATGAACTTTGGTCGCAAATTGAGCAGCATACCGATTAACTCAACACCCCTCGCAGGAATGAGCGCATCAGAGTTTTCTGAGTAGATTATTGGACTACTCGTGTTTGTTGATGGCTCTTGGTTATCCGTTTTACGCGGGGTGTTTAGTTGAACAGGTTTACTTACTGGCTTAGTTGCCAGACTAACCTTCTTAACTTGAGAGCTATCAATAAACTGTGGCTTCGGAATATTTAGTGGCAAATCACTAAATAAGTCTTTGGAGTAGGTGTCTACTGCCGCATCGATGGCTTCAATGCTTGTCATTTCGCCAAGGTTCAGTACGTTATTCAGTTCCATATCGTTTGCAATATCTGCGAAATTAACCATTTTCAGCCATCAACTCCCCCCACATGTAGAAATATGTATTTGCTTTATCACATAGCTCAAACGACAAATCGTTCAAGATTGAACGGGTTTCTCCGTCCAAATCTTTTGCTCGACGATACATTTCAATTACCGAAATTTGGTTTAGAATCTTAGCGACCTCACTTTTCGTTGGTGAATACAACGTCTCCGAAGCCTTCTTATACTCGATTAGAACTTGGCATAACTTCGGATATTTCCGAGCGCTAATTTGACTAATAGCCATGTCTAAACCCGTCATCCGCAATACACCTTCAATTTGTTAATTGCGCGATTGATTTCGTCAATTGCTACGCCGATTTCAACGACAAGGCGCTCACGAGTGCCATGTGCGCTATCGTAATCGGATGTATCGCCAAACGAAATCGACTCAACGTTGTCAATGGCTAGTACCAAGGTTGAGACGGCAATGTTTGCGTTGTGTACAAACTCGTCAACAAACTTACGCATAAGCTCCATATCGAGAACCGCATCAAGGTTTGCTTTACGTACATTTGCAACAACTGCGTTTGATGCGTCGAGATAGGTACGATATGCCTTGCTTACAAATACCCCAGCGTTAACCGCATATTCATTCTCGGTCGGTCGAGTTCTCACAATCTCTTGAGTGAATACTTGGATTGCTTCAAGGTGTTCATTAGCGAGAGCAAATACGTCAGTTCGACTAATTTCGGAAACAATTGCCATAATTTTTAACGTGTCTAAAGTCATATTATCACCCGCTTTCGTTTAATGATGCGTCTTAATAATCTTAATACCTTTCTAGGCAAAAGTCAAGATGGTTCTTGGGAACATTCGGGTTACTCTCATCCTTAATGGACTACCATTCCCGAACTAATTTACCACGGTTGCATCTTTCCGAAGTGTATTTTAAGCCACACTCAAGGCTTGAGCTAATATATTCTTTGCGGCGTTTACGTCTCTATCGTGGTGTGCTCCACAATCTGGGCAAGTCCATTCTCTAATTAAAAGAGAGTTGACTATATCCTTATGGTAAGCACCACAGCAAGAACAAATCTTTGAGCTTGCATAGAATCTATCAACTTGCTTAAACTTTTTACCATACCAGTTACATTTATACTGGATGAAGTTTAGGAGTTGTGTCCAGCGAACATCTGAAATGGAATACGCTAGTTTACGGTTTTTAAGCATGCCACTTACATTCAAATCCTCCATTGCGATAAAGTCATATTCCTCTACCAGTTTTCGACTCAACTTATGGTTAAAGTCTTTTGCACAATTAGCGACATGTTCGTACAGTTTTGCTACTTTATGCTTTTGCTTTTGATAGTTCTTACACTCGTCGAGGTTCAACTTGGCTCTCTCCAACTTGATTCTCATTTTCGAGAGTTTACGTTGCTCTTTGGCAAGTTTATCTTTATTGAGATAATCGAACTTAGGTCGTTTAAATCTAGTTCCATCACTACCAATAAGCAAATCAACTAGACCTACGTCAAAGCCTATTTGTTTTCCTGTTTTAGGTAATGGCGGCACTTCTGTTTCAATGCAGATAGACGCGTAATACTTGTTAGTACCAGTCTTTTCAACTGTGATGTTAAAAATCTTGTATACCTTTGGCATATCAAAATGTTTAGTCTTAGTGATTCCTAATTTTGGTAGCTTAATGCGCCTGTTATCTAAGACTTTTGCATTGCGCTCGTTATATGTGGTTCTGTAAGACTGTTTTGAATGGTGTTTGGACTTAAACTTTGGAAACCCAAAATGATGTCTATTTTTAAAGAAATTGTTTAACGCAGAATTAAAATCCCTTATGGATTGCTGGAGGGCATGTGAATCGACCTCTTTTAAGAACTCATATGTTTCCTTGAGCGGGGCTAGATTTTTAATGCGGTCATTTTGTGAAGGAAAGTGCTTTGATTGTTCATAGAATTGCTTACAGTCAGCAAGCGTTTGATTATATACAAAACGCGCGCAGCCAATAGTTTTATCAATTAAAACTTTTTGATTCTCGGTTGGGTAAAGTCTTACCTTTATACCCTTTTTAACCGTAGTCATATATTCACCCCCCCCTCACTAATTTGAAATACAATAAAGTTCGCGAACAAACCTCGTATGAAGTCCATGAAGTATTTTATGTGAAGTGATTTAAGTATAGCAGAAATTCACGCAACTGGCAAATTGCGTGAATTCTGTGTTTCATATCGGGTACAAAATCGATTCTAAGCGACGCAAATTTTCAATACGACTAATTACACGTCTGGATAAGCGTACTCTGAGAGGTCTGCACTCAATTTGAGCAACTCTTGGTATGGCTCATCATAATCATCGTTAACCTTGGCTAACTTATTGATGGTGTCTTTGAAATTGGTCTTAGATTTCGCCGAAATATCCTCTAGTCGCTCTTTTGAAGAAACAACGTACTTGCGTAGCTCGTGAAGCTCTCTTGCTGCGTCAAGCGTAATTGCCGCAAAGTCCTGGAAGTCCTCAATTCTGAGACTCACCTCAGTTCGGTCATAACAAAACTTTGCAAGTCTTAAAAGCTCGGAAATGATGTTCTGTTCAAGGTCGTAGCACCTAAGTACAACCTCTTTGCGCCAGTTATATGGTTCCTCCTCGTTATCAAACCTTGTGTTCATGACAAGCTCAATAATCGGAGCCGTCATATCTGCAAGGTTGTCGCTGATATCGCAAAGTTGCTCATATACACGCTTGTTGCTGAATTGTGTTTTATTGCTCATAGCAAATTCCTTACAAAATTTTGTCGTATTTAAGTTTGTCTATTGCCTGGTCGAGATAAAGATATATCTCTTGAAGGTCTCTACTAATTATATTTACATAAGCACATAGTCCACTTAAAGCATCGTAATCACTATCTTGGTCAAAGTTAATTTTGTGTGCTTCAACCGTAAAATTGCGTGCAGATTCTGTGGCAAGTCTCAGCGAGTCCATCGCGTCGTCGATAATCTTGATAAGTTCATTCTTGCCATCGGCAACCTTTGTATCATGAACTGCTTTTTCAACGGTGTTTAACAAATAATTTGTGATGGCTCTAAAATAGCGGTCTAAGGATAGTTCATCGTTTGGGTATACGCTCGAATACTTTTCATACACACCAGTTAAGAGTTTTTGAGTGTGCCTTAAACCATTTATGGAGTTATCAATCAACTCTGTAACGACTTTATTCATCGTTTGCACCTCCAAGAGTACGTATCGCTTCATAAGCTGCAAACGCCGCAAACGCGAGTTTTTCACTGTATGACTCTAGCAAAGTTGTGGATTCTTTTGAATCTTCAATCTGCTTGTCGTTCAAAGATTCAGCTTTGTGGATTAGTTCGTACGCCCGCTTTACAACCTTTAGTGCGTTTTCAACAGCATCGGCTCTGCAAGGGTCATATATCGGTCGGCTAATGTAAGCCATCATTTCTTCCGATACCTCAGAAAGTTTTTTTGCATACTGAATTAAAATCAGCTTCAATACTTGGCTCGATTTGCAATTTATGAATAACCGCATAATTACGTGCGTCCAATAGTTTATTTATAACCTTATCAACAGAATCAATCAGTAGTGCGTTTGCAAGATAATTTAAACCAGACATTAGTATTCCTCCATCAATCGGGTATTTAGAATATTGGCAGCTTCGTTAGTAATATCTATCGCATCATTGAGTTTTTCCCTGTACATTGCAAACCCGTCCGTCAAGCCTAGCGGTAAGCGGCGGTCTAAATCTTCAATACTTTGAAGTTGATATCCCAAGCCAGAAAGCGAGTTTTGAACCGAAGCAAGCGCAGTACGAACATACATGTGCATATCGTCGTCGTAGTCGTTTAGGTTAATATGAGCCAATATTTTTTCAGACGCGTCAGCAAGGTCACTCAATGTGCGGCGCATAAACACATCCTGTGTGTAATCAATTGGTATACTGTGATGGAGAGCATATTCATACAGGTCAAATTGAGCATCGTAGACACGCTTTAATGCTGCCAGAGTCCTCATGTTTATCTTGTGATTGATTGTCGGCATTACCCATCACCCTTTGTTGTAGTCCGCCAGATACATAATCTCTGAATCGAGCCAGTCAATGCAGCTTCCAAGAGTCGTAACCGCATAGGAATTTTCTTGTAGGTCTGTTTTAACTGTTCGTTCAGCCGAAGATAACAATACACTAATATCGCTCAAATCGTCAATAGTTTTCTCAAGATTTGTTTTTAATTTCAAAGAATTTTGATTCAGACGCTTGATTATTGACAGCAGTCGCAAACTTGCAGTGTCAATTTTCTCGCAGCTATCGAGGCATCCTGGCTTCTCGTCATAGTATAGCAAAACATTGCTGGACAAGCTAATAAGTGTTCTCGTGAGTGAACTCAATTGTTTCGTCAAGAATTTTACATCTGAAGTTGCATCCATGCTACTCGCCACCTCGAACAGCGTTAATGCCGTCGCGTGTCTTTGCAAAACCATCGTTCATAACCAGAATAAACTCGCGAATGTCTCTAATTGCATTAGCAATTGAACTAAGGTCGTATTGCTGAGCGTAAGGCTTTAGCATGTTAAGTCCGTCCAAGAATACACCATCTAAATCTTGACCGAGTTCGATACAGATATCGGTCAGTGCGACAATTTTGTTAAAGTCTGAATCGTTTGGATTCTCTAGTACCGCATGGGCAGTTCGGACAAAACACTTAATATTTGACGCAAGTGGATATGCAACCTCGGCATACTCGTCGAAGAAGTCTGCAAGCTCCATAGTAACTGGGCACTCGTCATCGTGCATTGCGTCACCAACGACTTGAGCAAAATCTTTGTCAAGAGCTTGCCACGTCTCAAGCATAAGGTCATAGGCGTCAGCATGACTTTGGTTGATAATACGTTTAATGGTTCTAGTTCTCATACAAAACTCCAATCTAAAACACTAACAGAATCGTTCTTTGCGGACACTTTCAATATCCGCGTACAGACCATGAATAACTTTAGGAATGTTAACAAATGTTTCCTCAATGGGGTTGTGAAACATATCGTCACATGGAACGGAATACGTATCTGGCAATATTCCCAACTTTATATAGTACAAATTCTTCCTCATAAGTTGACCAGGTGAACATACACATAACAACTTCTTACAATTAAATTTAGTAAATAATTCGTATGCTGTTTCACACTCGTCCTCGGAGCAGTACACGTTTTGTAAGTTATGTGGGAGGTCTTTAATGCCAAGAATATCATCTTGTGGCAGGTCATGTTCCAATAAATACTCAACGCCCGCGTCACTTAAAGACACATCATCTTTAATACCTTCATATTTGTGCCTACTACCAGGAACGTAAATTTTCGCTTGTTGTCCGCCATCAATCAAACCATTGTACAAATTGATTGCAAAATCTAATCGAGCGGAAAACTCCTCGTTTGGAGCAACTCCATTTATTAGTGGGTGTTGCGCGGAAACCTCAATAAGTGTCAATTTGCGTGTTGGATTTGTCAAATATGACTTGGTGTTTTCCAGTGCATAAGCGTAGTAATCATCCCACAAAGCGTGAACGTCACGCTCATCCATACAAACTCCAATCTAAAAGGAAAAACGACTTCATGTACATATTATACATGAAGTCGTAATTTTTCCAGTCAAGTATTAACTTTTGTTAGTACTTAGCAGAGTCCCTTGAGAACCTTGTAGTTACCATAAACTGCTTCATCAACGTTAAGGTAATTTGGATTGTGGAAACTCTCTGGTAGGTAATTCATAACGGCATCGTTGAACCCAACAAATAAAGGCTCGGCGGTATAACTGTCAATCAGTTCCTTTACACCATCAACATGACCGTTCCTTCTCGCTTCAATAAGAATTGCAGTGTGTCTGCGGATGACGTCGGCGCGCTCTCTAAAATCTACAGCAGCTCGCATAATATCCTGTTTATCAAAAGTACCATCACCACTTGCGCTTGCAATCTTCTCAAGAGCGTCGCATGCCTTGTCAACGTAACAAAGTTTCGAAGTTTCGATATCTGTTGAAACAATTTCAAACATTTCAATTCGATTTTGTTCGCGGCAATCGTCCGAATATTCTTTGCGTCGCTGGTGAGCAAATGTCTTGAGCACGAAGCCATAAATAGCAACTGCAAATGCGAACGTTGCGATAACGAGCATAATGAAGGCTCCCCACGCAATCACGCTTGCCAGCACGTCGTTATATGGCGACACCAAGTAACTCAATAAAGAGCTAATAGCAAACGCCATAAAACTTGCAAAAGAAATCTTAAAATAATCTTCCATGCCTAATTTACACCTTTCTTAGTGTTTTCTTCTACCTGCTCTTGTGCCCAATGCAGGTAATCCTCAGCCTTACGTAAATCGTTAAGACCATTTTTACGTTTATAACGGAACAAATATCTTAGGCATTGACCGACGCAAAATGCTTCAAATCCGTCATCCCCCAATGCTGCGTGAATTGCGTCGATACATTCAATGCCATTGGCGCCTTTATATCTATCTGGCGTTGAACTTGCCAGAGAGTTAATATCTGACGGGTCAGTTTCGTTAAACTCAAGCTCAGACATTACTCAATCACCTCAAAGTCAATCTTGTTATCAACAAGCAGCTTCTCAAACTTCTCAAGGTCATCGTTTGCAATGGAATACTTGCGAATGGTGCGTGATGCCAGTCGAGCGGCTTTAAGCTCCTGCTCAGCCTTACGTGCAGCTGCGAGAGCTTCTTGCTGCTCGCGAGCAAGCATTTCATCGTTGTAAGCAGCGACCGTGCTCATTACATCCCAGTTGTTAATAGAGAGTGACTGCGCAAGCTCTCGCTTAGACCAGTTAGGTGTAATGTTCATGTCGCACGCTCGTCCAAAGTTCTCAACGTTAGTGTTGAGCGCAGATAGTGCGTTCTTCTCGGTCGTAGTGCGATTGAGCATCTTCGACTCAATAAAGTCGTTTGCTGATAGACCATCGAGGTAATCATATAGGACGGCAGACTGCTCAAACGCATCAACTAGAACATTTGTTCGGTTTTCCTTGAACTGAGTATCGGAGAGCTTCTTACGCTCATCGGCAAGGGCAATAATGTCCTCCGCGCTCATATTAAGCTCAGCCATCTGTGCGTCAAACTCAGCGAACTGCTCAGCCTTGAATACCTTTGCAGCGTCCTTAATCGCCTTTTGGCGTTTCCTTACCGCTGCAAGGAATTTCGAGTTTGTCTTTCGCTCCTCATTGGTTCCATCATACTCATACGCAGAGAGCGCGTTATAGACCTCTTTATTCTCAGCAATGACCGAATCGAAACCATCAACGCGAGGAGTTAGCGTTTTCTTGTCAACAACAAAGCTAATCCCAGCTGGCTTATCTGCAAGAACTGTAAGTGAATTGAGTGTGTCGTTAGCCATTGACAATCTCCTCAAAGGTGTAAAGAACCCTTGTAATTGGTCGGTAGGTAATCTCTGGATTTACATCGTCGGTGAAATCTGTAACTACACCGATGCAATTATAGCGACCATAAGGTACGAGAACCATATCACCGATTTCGGCGCGGTTGTTGATATACGTCGCATGAGATAGTCGCAATGGTTTGACATTCCAAAGCTGCTTGATTTGAGCGCACACGGCTTCAAATGCGTCACCGCCCTTTGCTAGACCGTTACGAATGTGTGTAAGTACGTTCTCTGGGTTTTCCTCCGCCTGTTGAATCATTACTACTGCGTACTTCATAGCACTCCTTTCAACTAAATTATTTGTGCTTATAAAGAAAAGACTACCACGAATAAACGTGGTAGTCAATACGATTCATAGAATGTTTACAACTAATTACAGTGCAACTGGCAGGTTTGCCACGAAATACCAAATAACGCCAATAAAGGTAATGAGTGTTACTGCTGGCAGAACGAAATTGTAAGTGTTCGTATAAACATCAGACACGCCCTCGTAACCCTCAGTATCAATTACGTTCTCAAGCATGCCACTAAAGATGCCGTTAGCCATAAAAGATGCAAACTTTGCAATAAGCAGCGCTGCGAAGAAACCCCAGAACACGTTTACAATCGTGTGGATTTGCATTGCCCATGGAGCGGTAATGTTTTGCTGAGCGGTACCAAGAACGATGGTGAGGAAAAATGCTCCTGGCAGACCGATAATTACGAAGATTGCAGTAAAGACTACAAACACAAATCCATAGAATCTGAGGAAGCTCATACGGCTGCCGTTCTCGGAGGTCAGTGCGAGCATTGCATCAATCATATTTGTTCTATCCTTTGAAGTCATCATGACTTGTCCTTTCCTTGTTAACATAAGTATAACAAACTCGAACAAGTGTTCGCAAGCATAAAATCAACGACTTCATAAAATCTTCACAATTGAGTTTATAGAAAAAAACTCCCTGGAACTATGCTAATTTGAATGGAGATTAAGCATGGGTCTAGTTCCAGGGAGGTTTGTCGGCAGTTAAGCTAAGGTCTGCACGACCGTGCGAGCAATGAAAGCTGGTTGATGGCTTTATACAAGACGAAAGGAGGTTTAAACAACAAAATCTAGTTGCTCGCGTATGAGATTCCGCCTAGTCGGACGATGAAATCTATTTGTCAATTTACTACTAGTCAGTTAGTTTATCACTAGCCGATATGAGAGTCAAGCACTTTAAGCAAATTTCTTTGCCTTTTCAAAGAAATAATATGAACTCAATGGTCGGCATCGCTGTAACTGCTCGTAATCAAGCTGAGCCATCTGATTATCATAGAGGTTACGATTCTCAACCTTCCAATGCAAGCGCGTTGTTTCGTCTTCAGCGGCGTCTGCGAAAATGTCGAGCATTTTCATTGCAGTATCGTGAGACACGCTCTTGCTCATTTCAGCAGCAGCGAGTGAGCGAACCAGTAACCAGAATCTATTGTAGGTCTGGCAAACAGCAGTTTTAGCAATCTCATAAGCTCCGTGAATGAGTAACTGTTCGTCAAACGTGTAAGTGTGCTCCGAAACTGAAAACTCTTTTGGCGCTTGAACCTTTTTACCCATGGTAGCGTACTTCTTCGGAACCTCGATGTTCTTCCACAGTGAGTTGTCCAATGCGCTCAAAGATTTATCTTCAAACGTTGAATAGATTTCGTCACACTGCTCTTGACTATAAAATACTGGCAGGTTTCGGTTGGCAATCATGCGAAAATCAGAATCATCGGTTACTTCGCAACCAATAGAGTCGTAAATCCATTTAACCGCCTGGTAGTATTGCTTCTGATTAAGCGCTCGCTTGGGCAGAAAAACGAAACTAAATCTAGGCTTATCTGGATATGACATGGTTGGGTACATGAGCAACGGTGTGGAGTTAGCCTTAGCTAACTTTACTAGATTGTTCCGCATATCAAAGTATGTTCCCCAGTCATCCTCACCAAGGTCAACATCGCCCATGATAAACGCACGTCTCGCACGAGAGTCGTTTAGAGCCTTACGTGGCACCTCACACTCAATGTCAAGCTGCTTTGAGAACTTTGAGATAAATGCAATGGGAGAATGGGACTTGACAAACTCAAGTCCTTTCTCGTCTACGATATGTTTAATAGCATCAACATTCTCGCGTGCAAACTCAACTGCCTTGATAAAGAACTCTCTATCTGGCATGTCAATGTACGTTGCATACTTCTGTTTATATGAATCAACTACAAACAATCGCTACTCCTTCGTAAAGTTTCCTGTGGTGTAATCAATAGTATACCCTGGCTGAACGTTATATACAATACCCACAAGGTTAATTCCAGAATTTCCATCAGAATCACACGAAACCATCTTCACAATACATGCGCGAGGAATAATCTCGTCGTCGGATGCATACACTGGTTCAACGCTGTACCAAATAGAACAATTCTCGTGCTCTGTGAGGTACTTACGTGCCATGTCCTCAAAGTAAGCCATACCGCCATATCCAGAACCCTTAGAGTTGTTAGTTCCAACATTCTGGAAGCGCGTACCCGTTACAAGGTTCTGAGCCTCTGAGACACTCTTATCGGTGTCAATAGAGCCATCGTTCTTGTAGACGTGCTTATAGCCACCAAGCGAATCTGCAATGAGGTGAGAGCGGTTATACATATAACCACTATAGGTAATACCGCCTGGAAGATTAGAGGTAATCTTCTTGTTCTTGCCCCAACCACTCAGCTTAGAGTCTACGTCGCTTGCAAACTTAGCACGCCATCCGCTTGACTCTTTAACCATGTCATAGGTGATATTGCCAACTGCACGACCAGTACGACCGAACTTATCAAAACCAGTGTAGTGAATATTTCCAGCTTCGATTGAGTAGTCAATATCTGCTTTCATATTGAGAACAAGATAGCCGTTTGGTGCAGTGTTCGCATCCCAAGGCTTGAGTGCAGCATTGTGCAGTTCATCGGCAGAGTTAGATGATGTGGTTGAAGATTCACTATTGTTAATAGCTGGAACTTCAATGTTCAAATCATCAAAATCACCAGTTCCCGTGAAGTCCTCTGGCTTACCAAAGTTCTTGAATAGGTCGCCGAAGAAGAAGTTTGCAGTATCTACGACGGAATCATCAAATACACCTTCGCCGCGCTCAAAGTAATCAGCTGCGCTTGAATGTAGGTCGGCTGCAATGTCGGTAAACGATTGAATATTTCCTCGCTCACCAAGTACCTGGAACAAATCACCAAACTTGTTCTTAAATCCGCTTACGATTGGCGCATACGTACCGCCTGTGAGAATGTTTACGATACCTGTACGTTGAGCAACAGCCATTACCTGCGCTGGCTTAAAAAAGTTAGCTGGGGTAAACAATGCTGTAGTAAGGTACGTACCACCAAGCGCTGCGACCAAATAACCAGTGACCACCTTCATGAGCTTTGCTTTGCCAATACGCTTAATGCCGCGAATTGGGTGGCGTAACAATCTCACACCCGAGGTCATCAGCCGCGTAGTGCGGCTGAATACCCTCTTGATGATATTAAGTATGGTCTTCATAACTACTCCCTCTGTCTAATCCATTTCTTTCGGTACTCGAAGATTTGCTTCGTAATCTCGTGATACATCATTATAGCAGTATCAATACCGATGGTTGAGGTTGATTCGAGGTCGTTAATCATGCCAATTACTATCGGTGAATTAAAGTTCATAACCTTAATCGCTCGTGCCATATCGTCATAATAGCTCTGAGCGGTCGTTACATCCTCTAACGTACCACCTGTTTGAGGAATAAGGTTATCTGCTACCTCAGCTTCGCCATCGTTAAATGCATCTCCCCACGCGGTTGTAGCCACAATGTTTACGTTATCAAGCGTTGCGTTTCTGGCGTCGTCATCCTCGTCGTAGGTTGATTCAACACGCCGCATTACCGCATCTGTATCAACCGTGCCATCTGGCTTTAATAGATACGTCCTAATGGAGCTACCATCTTGTGAAACTACGTATCGCGTCTTACCGTCGATTCGTTTCTTGTCAACAATTCTATGACCTGGTGGAAGTGTTGCATTGAGCTGGTCAATCTTGGATAGTTCCTTATCTGGCGGCGTCTCTTGTGGCTGAGGTGTAAACTCAATTACCTCAGCTACCTTCTTGACGCTATCTTTCTTTGAAGATTTACGCTGTTTTGGCTGCTCAGCAGCTTTAGCCTTAGCAGGTGCCTTTGGCGCAGGAGTCTCCTTAATGACGCGTGGAGAATTATCAATCTCGCCTTTTTCGCGCATACGCTCGAGTTTTTCGCGGTAAAGTGCTGCAAAGTTCTCGTCCTCTGCAACCTCGTCAGCATGTTCAAAGATAATCTCTGTGTTGATGATGGTACAGTCTTCATAAATACCGTCAAGCTCGTCCATACGAATCTGCCAGTATTCCTTCTTCTCCTCACGAGTCATATTACGATTGATGAAGTTGGAAATTAGCAGGTAATCATATACAGAACACTCGACATCGCTGTGACGAACATCATTCATGAGTGGTGCTTCGGAAATATCAATAGCTTCACCCTCGCGCACGA
>ERZ1674274.88-NODE-88-length-13261-cov-3.264122_pt1 | contig 13261 bp, 6 predicted proteins | sample MGYA00581195_ERZ1674274 | MGnify/ENA primary metagenome ERZ1674274 (study PRJEB41354, sample SAMEA4873306) | human saliva metagenome | biome: human-associated habitat [ENVO:00009003]; feature: mouth environment [ENVO:08000002]; material: saliva material... | reverse complement strand
TTCTTATAATGAAAGATTTAGAGGGGATTTTTTATATTACTTTAATCTTTACTAAATCTTCGCTCTCCTAATTATATTTGGTTTCACTGCTGTCCACTTAAAATCAGTAATTATTATTTGAATTAGTTGAAATATAGCTTGTTGCAAGGTTTTTCTGAGTCAACGGATTTGAATTTGTACTTTTGCAGTATATCATCATATTCTGCATATGCATAAAGACAAGTACGTTTTCGCTCAGTGAGTTTCATTTCTTGACAGAAACCACTTCAATTATCTCGTACGTAAATACGGAGGTGATAAGTATGTGAAGTTCTTTAGTTACTGGAATCAGTTGGATAGATTTGTGTCTGGACGTATTCGGTGGGCAAGGTTTCGCAAACATAAAGGTGGTATCAAAATACATACTCTCTACGACATTGAGACTCAAATACCAACATTCTTCCATATCACGAGTGCTAAAGTGAATGATGTCAATGCAATGGACGTAATCCCTTATGAAATAGGCTCATACTATGTTTTTGATTGAGGTTATAACGACTTTAAACGACTCTATAGAATCAAGACGTTAGACTCTTTCTTTGTGGTCAGGTCCAAGAAGAACCTCCAGTATAAGTGTGTTTAAGGGAGCCGTAGACTTCCCCAAAATATACTCTCGGATGCTGAAATCGAATTGACAGGATATTATCCTCGCCAATACTATCCTGAATCGCTCAGGCTTGTCCAGTACTGGGATGAAGAGTTGAACAGAGAGTTTACTTATCTGACTAACACTAAAAGTCCAATTAACCAAAAATACCATCCACCAAATGCCTGAAGCACTATCCTTTGGCTTTACTGTCCCTGACAGAATATCTACTATTGCAATAACTTTTAAATAGCAACAGATATTATTTTTTTAGTATCCACATGCACTTTTAGATTCTAAAAGATGCCTAATTGACTTGCAAAAGATGCCCTTTAAGCCCCTTATTAACGCCCTTTTGAAGTCCAACTAAGCACCTTTTACTTTACTGCTTTATAACTAATTGATTTCCCTATGGTTACAAACCTGATTCAGTATGTGGTTTTTGTTGTTATTTACAGATGTCTTATTTGGCATTATATAATGACTCTTCAAAACCTTATCCGCAGATTTTCGAAGTAGTTAACCCCTATCAGTCATTAGATCACAATATGTATAGTTCTTATTACTATGATATTGTTGCCTAACATCTTTAATTTCTTATCGCATCTTGCCTGTCTTTGTAACTTGATTACTCCTCTACCACCGCACTGTAGAGAACTATCTTTACGAAAGATTATATGACAATTATCTCAAATATCCGTTTGTAGTTAAAGAATAACAAACCAATAAATAAATATGATTTACGGATATATCAGAGTTAGCAGCGATAAGCAAACAGTAGAGAATCAACGCTTCGAAATTAGTAACTTTTGTAAACATCAAAATCTTTCAATTGACGATTGGATAGAGGAAACTATCAGTGGCACAAAAAACTATAGCAAGCGAGAACTTGGCAGATTACTTAAAAAAGTAAGAAAGGACGATATTATCATTTGCAGTGAATTGTCCCGCCTTGGTCGTAACCTATTTATGATTATGGAGATACTGAATATCTGCATGACAAAAGAATGTCGCGTGTGGACTATCAAAGATAACTATCGGCTTGGGGATGATATTCAGAGTAAAGTCCTCGCCTTCGCTTTCGGGCTTTCGGCAGAGATCGAACGTAATCTTATCAGCCAGCGAACAAAAGAAGCGTTGGCAAGAAAGAAGGCAGAAGGAGCAAAACTTGGACATACCAAAGGATTTCGTTGTAGGCTTAACCCCAAATGCGCCAACAGGCATGAGTGGATTATCAAGGAACTTAATAAAGGAACAGAAAAAACTGTTATAGCCAAAAAGTTGAAAGTATCAAAAACCACCTTCTACCGATATCTTGTCTACACCGAACTTCATACACCTATAAATTGCCTGCAGGAAGGATGGAAAGAATATGGTATCTATCATTGATTTCTGTGTATGTCTGAGACGACCCTCAAAAGAGGGTGGTTTTGACATTACTATCGGCAACCCTCCATACATTAGTGCGCCAACGCAAATTGCATCCCCAGAACTAAATGAGCAACGCCAACGTATTATGGGCTGCAAGAAATACAAATCACTCTATGAGAAATGGGATTTATTTGTTCCATTCATCGAACTTGGCTTACAACTCCTATGCCCCAATGGAGTATTCTCTATGATTGTTCCATATCCTTTGACAAATCAGAAATATGGCAAGAAACTCCGTAAGATGATTATAGAAAAATATCGACTATTGGAAATTGCAGATCTGAACGGTACAAAGATTTTTGAGAATGCAACTGTGAGCAATTGTATACCATTCGTTCAGAACTCATCACCAAAAGGTGAACTTCGCATAACTCAAATATATGCGGACAAGACATTCCGTAAAGTATTGAATAAGTCTCCAGAAACATTAAAACAGGATGAAAAGAAATATGTCTGGAATCTCACTTCCGAGAAAAGGGACGGAAACCGCTATACTGATATGAATGTTCTGGGTGATTTCTGCTATATCAGTGTAGGAATGGTTATTAATGCAGATGAAAAGAAAGCTAAAGGAGTATTTAAGAAAAAGGATTTGATATGCGATATTTACGATGATATACATTGTCGAAAATATATTGAAGCCAAAGACATTGACAAGTACCAAGTGAAGCGTATCCGCTACCTTGAATGGAATACAGAAAGATGCCCTGATAAGCTGCGGCGCCCTACCTTTCGTGAATTGTACGACTGTCCAAAACTAATTATGAACTGTTTAGGAACTATAAACGCGACAATAGATGTAGAAGAACATTTCCTACATAATCATTCCATCTATTGTGCTATTCTTTGGAAAGATTTGAAGGGAGTTAACAACAAAAGCATATCTTCAAGTATCAAGAAATTCTGCAAGTACACTCGGACTGAGATGGAAGCGTTGTCAAGCGAAGTAGACTTGCTTTATTTGCTGGGTGTCCTCAATTCCTCAATGGCTGGTAAATTGTTGGCTGACCAACGAGGCGGAGATTATCACATCTACCCCGAGCATATACGCAATCTTCCTATTCCTATTGCGACTTCCAAGCAGCAAGAGGAGATAGCTCAGCTCGTCAGAACCATTATTAAAAAGATACATGGTGGGCAAGACTGTGAATCGGAGCAGCAAAAAGTCAATCAGATAGTTTCCGCACTATACATATAATGCTTTTTCCTATTTCCTAATTAATGCGTATTTACGCAAAAAAAACGAATAGAATATTGATATTGTGAGAAAATAGCCATATCTTTGTAGTCGCAAAGACTACGTATTTACGCATAAATAACTAATAGGAATGAATATAGAACGACCAATATATCTGCAAAGGTTAATTGACCGACGCCAGAATGGAATGATAAAGATTATTACAGGATTGCGTCGGAGTGGCAAATCGTATCTGCTCTTTACTCTTTTCTGCCAGTATCTTAAAGAACAAGGGATAGATGACAGTCAAATTATCATGTTGGATTTGGAGAATATTTATAATGAACGTTATCGAAACCCTTTATCCTTGTTGGAGTACATTAGCCAAAGGGTAACAGATACGCGGGAATACTTTATACTCATAGACGAGATACAATTGCTTGACCGTTTTGAGGAGGTGCTGAATACACTGTTAAAAAATCCGCAATTAGATGTGTATGTCACGGGCAGTAATGCACGCTTCCTGTCAAAAGATGTTGTGACGACTTTCCGTGGCAGGGGCGATGAGATACGCATCCATCCATTGAGTTTCAGCGAATATATGTCGGTGAAACCAGATGCGCCATTCTTGGAAACACACCTCAATGAATATATGCTTTTAGGAGGATTACCCCAAACGGTAACGATGCCAACGGAACAACAGAAGAAGAGCTATCTCCAGCAGCTTTTCTCTAACACCTACCTTATCGACATTAAAGAAAGGTACGGCATACGAAACGATGATGATCTGGAAGAGCTCATTGACGTCATGGCAAGCAGCATCGGAAGCCTTACCAACCCACAGAAAATAGCGAACACCTTCCGTTCTGCAAAGCGGAGCACCATCACCAGAGACACCATCAAGACTTATCTGGACTATATGCAAGACGCTTTCCTAATGGAGCGTGCCGTTCGCTACGATATCAAAGGGCGTAAATACATTGATACTCCAGCAAAATACTATTTTGAAGACTTGGGATTACGCAATGTCCGATTGAATTTCCGTCAGACAGAACACACACACTTGATGGAGAATCTCATATACAATGAATTGCGAATGCGTGGCTATTCTGTGGATGTAGGACAGGTTATCCAAAACACGAAAAACGAAAAAGGAATAAGTGAACGAAAGCAGCTTGAAGTGGACTTCGTATGCAACAGAGGGCAGGACAGAATCTACATCCAGTCGGCTTACGCTTTGTTATCTGAAGAAAAAACGGAACAAGAACTACGCTCACTCAAACAGATTAAAGACAGTTTTCTGAAAGTTGTCATCGTAGGAGGCATGCAGCCCACTTTCCGCAATGATGATGGTATGCTCATTCTGAATATTTTTGATTTCCTGCTGAATAGAAGTGGACAGAATCTGTGACCCTCAAAAGAGGGCTTCGATATTGTTATTGGGAACCCACCGTATGGGGCTAAATATGATAACCAAACAAAGAGATATTACAAGAATACTTATGTAACCGCAAATAGCATTCGTGGCTTGCAGAAAGGGTCACTCGACACATATACACTGTTCATTGAATTGGGCTATAACCTACTCAGACAGAACGGATGCTTTGCCTATATTATTCCAATATCCTTGACTTCAAGTGATTCTCTTACAGGAGTACATCGTTTGTTGATGAACAACTGTGATACCATTCATATTTCATCATACGCGGTTCGCCCAAAGCCTGTATTTGAGAATGCCGTCGTGAATACTTCTATATTGCTATTCCAAAAAACGGAAACACCTTGTCAGCATCTTTATTCCACAAAGATGCACAGAAGAGGAAATGAGTTTGATTTACAAAAGCTTATTGACAATCTTAATTTTTCTAATGTGTATGGTTATACTATGATAGGTCGCATTCCGAAGATTGGTTGTGAAATGGAAAAAGACATTCTTATAAAAATCTTCAACAATACTCCGATTAGGACTCTTTATGACGACAAGGGTGATCCTATCTATTATAGGACAACTGGCGGTAGGTACTTTAAGGTTGTAACCAATTATCCGACTGGATCAACTAAAGAAAAGCCATTATATTTTCAAAAACGACTATCGAATGCTATTGGTTGCATTCTTAGCAGTTCTTTGGCTTTTTGGTTTTACCAAATCTATTCCAACAACCTTGATTGGAAGACATACGAGATAGAGAACTTTACTATTCCACAGCTTTCAACTGAAAACATTGAGTATCTTGACAAACTATATTCTCGGTATCTTACTGACATAGAAGCTAAAGCTAATGTCAGAACAACATCTGGAGAGTCCACTTACAATGTTGATTCATTCAAGGAATACAAGATTGTACGCTCCAAGGGCATCATTGATGAGATAGATGACTACATTTGCCCACTATACGGATTGACCCAGGAGGAAACCGACTTCATAAAGAACTACGAATTGGAGTTCAGGTTGGCAGGAGAATAATTGTGGAGGGCTAAATGCCCTCCACAATCTTTATTTCGTCATTGGATAGACTGTAAAGGTTATATATAAGATTGTCAATTTCGTTTTCCAATTCTGACGTGTCCGCCTGTGGTTTTGTTTTTTTTGTAGAGAGGATGGTATCTACAAGATTGATAATGGGCTGCTGCTGGGCAGGTGAAACTATTGGTAAAGGAATTCTTTGCAAAGGTTCTTTGTCAACTTGATAGTTACTTCCCTGCATCTTTCCTTTGTGACGAAGCCAGAATGCAACTAACTTGGAATTTAGCACTCCGGTGAGAAATTTCATGTCCCATCGTGACGACTTTATTACATAGTACATGGCAGGAACATAACAATCAAAATCAGAGAAGGAGAAACATGGTCTTTCAACACATTTACGAAGTGAAACAATCTTTTCTCCAACAAAAAATCTACTTTCTCTTGCTCTATGCAGTCCATAAGGTCTGTTATCAGAGGTAATAGCCTTTCCCACAATATCCAAATGCTTTTTAATATGTGGATATTGATCCATACTATGAATGTTTTTATATTGGGAATCGGTATATATGATCCATGATTTATTTTTATTTAGGGTATGAAACCTAAATATTTCATCCGAAGAAAAGAATGGCTTTATTAAAGATTCCTCTACAGTAGTAAGATTTAGCGATTCTTTCTCTTCTGATGATAATACAAATATTCCTTTCCCAACTTCTAAGTCAGGAAATTGTCTGTGAATCTTATTGTTTACACAATCATGATGGGTATGTATGCCATTTGTTGCCTCATCATTCTGCAGATAAGTTTTGTTCTCTGATATTTTGTCGAATATCAACTCATTATCTGAGAAAGTAAAAAGCTTGTTAGCGTATTTTGTGCGATTAAACTTTTGTGTTCGATATATTGTTCTACGAATTTGCTTGTTAAGCAAAGCGAGCATATCTTCCTTGTTTGCACCTTCCATCAATATGCGATAATCAAACTCATAGTTATCTGCAATTTGGTTTTTCTCAAATAACATAATCATTGTTTGTATATCTGCATTTTCAAACACCATATAAGTATTGAAATCAAGCATTTGCAGAATACGGGCATCAGACACTATTTTACTTCGCATTTTCTTTGCGCCAGCACTGGTAGTCCAATTGTTCTGTGCTATAAGACAAAGGTGTCCACCCTGACAAAGCAGGTCTATGCCGTGACAAGCGAAACCATACCATAAGTCCATTTTCCCGATATAATACGGACTTGTTTCACGGAAACCATCAAAGGCGTGTCGGTTTACATATTCCTTTACATACGGTGGGTTCCCAATAACAATATCGAAGCCCTCTTTTGAGGGTCGTGAGAAGACATCATGAAACCAAGTGTGCCAAAGGAAGAACTGGGAGTTGGGCAATTCCATATTTTGAACACTTACTATCACGTTCTTATAATGCTCTATATTTTTCTCAGCTTCTGCTATGGTTTTCTTTTGTTTGTCTGTTAGGGTCGTAGACAACAAAATCTGCTCTACCTTCTTCTCTTCGCCTCGCTTGTACGTATCAAGTGTATAAATAATAGTATGCCTCACATAGTCATCAAAAGATTTGCGGAGAAGTGCCCGTTCATCGTGAGCAGTCACCTCAAAATAGCGTTTCAAATTAGTTTGAAAATCTTTTAGTTTATCAGTTTGAGTAAAAATCTTTTTAATCTGCTGTTCTTCCAATTCTCCGAACAGATTGCGTTGAGGTTCATATATTTGTAAGTCCGACATTGTTGCCAGTTTGCTTAAATCTATACCTTCATAGCTTTCAAGAAGCGAGTTTCCCTGCATTATTTTGAAGTCAAGGTTAGGAAGTGCCTCTGGAGTCTTTTCGTCTACAATCAGGGCAAGCCAAAAGCGTAGTCGGGCGATGTCAACGGCACCTCGTTCAATGTCAACACCATAGATATTGTTTTGAATGATATAGCGTTTTATATTAGCTGCATTTTCTATAATGTTTGGTTCTATTGCAGAACGACAGAAGAACAGCTCACGCAGCAAGCCCATAGGGAAAGCACCTGATCCGATAGCAGGGTCGCATATTTTAACGTCCAAAAGTTTCTGTTCAATATTCGATTTTAAGTCGCCAAGCAGTTCGGCATCATGCGTTGTAACAAACTTGCGAATAGTCTCCTTATCTTCCTTGTTTTGATCTGTTTGCAAATAGGCTATCAAACTCTCACGGCACATGTATTGTACGATTTCCTTTGGTGTATAGAATGCGCCCTTATCCTTATTATCTTCCAAAAGGTTTTCAAAGATGCGTCCAAGCATTTCTGGGTCAACACCGACTTCTGCATCGTTCGGGTCGTTCTCGTCGATAGTAAAGTTATACTGTGAGAGCATTGTGAGTAAACTGTCAAAGTATTCCGCAGGAAATCTTACAGCAAGTTCATCAAGATAATCGCGCTCGAAGAGACCACCATTCAAGTAAGGAATTCTACAGTTCCGTAACCCTTCAACTTTTGTGTCATAGAGGTCACCTTTATCTGCACGATTACAATCTAATCCTTCCGCAAATAGTCCCTCTAACACTTCGTCTAAAAAGTTCTCCTTTTGTTCTTCTGTTGCTTTCTTGAAGAGATTCAACATAAAGTTTCGGTCGCCACTACCCCATTCCTCGTTATATGGAACACCAAGCCATCCCTTTTTTTGAAGGAAATGCAAGAATACGATACGACCTAACATTTTCTTCACATAATCACGTACAAGCTTATCATTATTGCTGAAACAGGGATATAAAGTAGGATGGGGCTCATGGATAATAGCCTCTACATATTTATTGCCCTTTTTCACATAGCGTTTACCTGTAATGTATTCTACGAACTTATCGTATTCTTTTTTATATTTGCCAAAGAATTCATTGGTAAGAGCCTCAACAGAGAACGCTTCCTCAATTTTCGACATATCCAATGTGTCTCTGTTCTCATATAGTTTGTTAAAGTTATTTGCTGCAGTACGACAAGATTGTCCAGGACCTAACAAGAATGTGTATCGTTTACTGTCTGTGACTTCTTTCTGACTACCTTTCTTATGACAAAAAGTGAAGCGCCAATCCCAACGAGTATCGTTCTCATAGTGAAAGAGCATAAAGGCACTGGAATAATTCTCCATGACTTTACGGATAAGGCGTTGAATGTTTACGCGGTTTCGCTCCATCATCACACGATCACTAACTGTGACATCGAATATCTGTAGTGGTTGCACTCCTATGTCTATCTGTCCCACTTGCTTGATACTACATATTCCTGTTGCTTCAGCCAAAGGCTTTTCTTCAGGATTATTTTCCAAGAGTTCTGTCTCAGAAAGAGATTCAAAATTATCTTCACCGAAAATGGGGAAAATAATATTATCGACAAATGAACTCCAGCCCTTATACTGACTGCTTAAAAATCCCTTTAATGTCTCTATACTTAGTGTTTCCATATTCATAACTTTGTCTTTAATATTTTACTTGATGGTTCCTAAAACAATAGATGCTACGCCCTGTCTCTCTTCTACCCGAGCAACAAGTTTAGCAATCTCACGCTCCAAGATTTCATCAATATCTTGTTGCTTGATGGCAAAAAGGTTTTGGTTACGATTTTCTAATTCTTGCTTTATCGCCAACATCTTTTTAATGACATCGAAGTTTCCTTTGTCAACAAGTTTTCGTGCACTCTCCAGAAGTCTCTTTGACTTTGCTGAGATAGTGTCGTTCTCATAGAGTTTTACGACGATTCCCTGTGCCAGCGTACGTTTATCTCCAGCTCTTGATCTTTTAATGCGGATAAAATATTGAGTATATGCCTTTAAGGCTTCAGCCGAAAGTTGCTGCCAGTCATCAGGCAATGGTATGCGCTTAGCATTCTCATCTACCCGCATTTCCTCAAGCAACTCAAGTAAAGAGATTATCTGAGTACCCTTTCGTCCATCTTCCTCTTTACGTATTCTGATACCCAGTCGTGCAGAGCGAGGAGCTTTGACAACAAAGTATGCTGTGCCACTTGTAGCCTGTGCTATCTCCCATTCATCCTTAGCTTGCTCAATCTGCAGATAACGTTCTGGATGTGCCTTCTTGTATTGTTTTAATTCAAAGATATACTTCTGCAAGGGTGACTCCTCACCGTTAATAGCTTCGACAAGTTCATGATGCACAATCGTTTCCTCTTCTGAGAAAATCTTACTGTCCTCACCAAAGAGTATATGGAATGATTGCAACTTAGTGTGTGCTTTGCGAACCAACTGTATTTGAGCATCACCTTCAGCACTTGGCATAAAGTTATAAACATAAACAAATGGTTCTTTACTGCCAATACGATTTACACGTCCAATACGCTGCATTAAGCGGGTGGAGTTCCATGGCGTATCATAGTTCAGAATGACATTGGCACGATGGAGGTTTACACCTTCAGCTAAGACTTCTGTCGTAATAAGAACATCATAGTCATCCTTCCACTCTCCATCATAATTGGCATCAAAATTTTCCTCAATAGTATGTTCCAGTTCATCACGATTAGCAGCTGTAATGGCAAGAACTTTGTAGCCCTTTGCTCTAACAGCTCTAACAAGCGATTCAACCGTATCTATTGCTTCCGAGAAGATAACCAACTTTCCTGACGTATTCTTTTGAGGATTGAACAGTTCGGGCTTGATATTTTCTTTGAAAGCATCAAATTTTGGGTCTTGTGAGTTACGTGCCCATCGGTCATAGAGATTAGAAATGAGTCGGAAGTCTTCTTTCAGTTGGGTGTAGTATTCCTCTTTAAAGTCCTTACGCGTATATTCAGCATTTTGTCCTTTCTCATTACGTCCTTGTTCCGTCAGTTTCTTTATTTTACCTCTGATGTCCTCTACACAATCGCTAAAAGATACTTTCTTTCCTCGTTTTTTAGTCTTTGCCTCGTAGTCAAGCTCTTTGTTTACATCAATTTGTGGACATACAAAGATAGTATCATTCTCCCACATCTTAATCATGTTCTCGGTGTAATAGCGCAAGTTCAATAGAGATTGCGTAAATGCAGAGAACGAACTTTCAAGACGTTTCACAAGAAGATTCTGCATTATGGTGGAAAGCTGTTTAGCCACATCACTCACACCACGGTTGCCTCGACCCGTATGTTTCTTTTCATTGGCTGGATTGGTAAAGTATTCTATAGCACGATAACGGAAATACTTCAGCCACTCATCTGTCTGTAACTTTTCTACTTCCGTAGGAGCAATAATCGTCATTGTATCAGAGAAGAGCTGTGCCAACTCATCATCCATAACATATTCAAGATTATTTGGTCCAACAATCTCAGGAAAGATCAGCCCTTCTGCCTTCATATCGTCGCCGTAATATTCTTTAACGTCAGTTCTTGTTCTGCGCTCAAGGATATCAATTAGAATGCAATCACGTATTTTCTTTGAGACAGCATTGAGCCGCACCCGGCGTTCGTCAGTTGGAATGTCATGGATAAGTAGCCCTGTCTCCTTGTCTACTTTCGGCTTACTAATAAGGAGGTCATACTCTCTATTTATGTCGGCAAAGAACTTCTCTATATTTCCTCCTTCAGCCTTCTTTAGCGTACTATCATTATGGTTACGCTCAAAAAGGTAAATTTGATTCTTCAAATCATTCGGACGATTATTTTGCGGTGTGGCAGACAGAAGTCCAATATAGGGGTATGTGCCTGTATTAGAGCCAATCTTCTGTATCAGTTGGTCAAGCGACTGATACATCAGTGTGTTGCTGTTGCGGAACTTATGACTCTCATCAATAATAATGAGCCCATAATCCTTGTCTTGAAGTGTTCCCTCAAATTCACCAGTATCAGCACTGTCATCGTCACTATCTTCCCAACTTTCATCCTCGGTAACATTTCCGATTCGTCCTGTTGTTATAAAGTCAATGTATGGCGCAATCTTCTCGTCAGAGTCTTTGTCGAACATGGTAATAGCCTTCTTCCAACCCGACTGAATGGCAGGAGGAGTAATGACCAAAACCTTACGTTCTCGACCATCATCTTCTGGTACGGAAAGAAAACGCTTGATGATAAGCGTTCCAATGATTGTCTTACCAAGTCCAACCACGTCAGCCAACATAAAACCACCATGTTCGCGCATAATACCAAGACATCGCTTGACAGCTTCTATCTGATACTTCAGTTTATGAATCTTTGATGGCAAATAGGCTTCTATCTGTTGTCCAAGTGATACGTCTACAACATCCCCAAACTGAATTTGCAACAATTTGATATACTGCTCATAGGGGGTAAACTCTTGAACAGCATGTTTTTGTATATCAACATAGATAGGCGACTTCTTAATAACCTGCTCCAAGAACTCCTGAGTCCAGTCTTCTGAGCATTCCCACTTCTCTTCAAACCAACAAGTATGTCCTTTCAAATTTGATCCATATGTTGGACTACCTGTAATACGCATGGGATCGGTCTCAAGATAATTCAACTCGGAATTTCCCAATAACCCCTTCCGAGTAAAATTAGAACTGCCAATGATACCGTAAGAAAAAAAAGGGCCTAAAAAGATATAACATTTAGAATGTAAGAATTCTTCTTTACCTTTGGCATTTTTAGAATAGATGCGTATCTGCATTTTACCATTACCACAATACTGGAGCAACAGATTGATAACACTCTTATACTTATCTATTATTTCAAGGTCGTGTATATCAGTCCGTATAAAATCATGAGGATAACTTGCGTCCTTATACTTTGGGTTTGCAAGTAACGAAGTATAAACATAAGGGTCTTTACCTATAAGAAGTTCAAGCGATGTCCCATCACGTTCCAAAAAACTTGTAAGTTCGCTGAGAACAAGCGCCATACCAGGTATGTCCCAATACCCAGTTGCAATCTGTATTTTATCAATACCCTCTGCCAAAATACACCTCTTGATGTAGGTTTGCATAGAGAGTGAGTCGGAAGAATTATCTATTAGGTTATTATGCATCATTCTATTATTTTTGTGGTACACATAAAGTAAATTTACAACTTAGCTACTTAGAAGATAACAGCAAAGTCGCATTGCTTGCAGTTGCAAATAAAGGCATTGAAGATGTAAGAAATATGTCAAGTTCTTTGGCAAAATATTCTAATAAACACCCCGCATCTTCAAACGTTTCTTGGTAACGCTGCTATTTTCTTTCTCCTTTCCCCATCGTGTAAGTTAGATGCTACAAAGTTAAAAACTTTTAATGAATAACACGAAGATAAATGAATCTTTAATGTTATAAAAAGATTTTCCTTGCCTTTTATTTCTTTTGTATCATTATCTAAATGTTAGTTGACTGGGCGATAAGCTGTTCGAACATATATCCGATTCTTGACAGAACAACCTTCTATCTTTCTCTACAAACAACTTGTTCTTATGACTACGTCAAAACATAAAGCTCAAACAACAAAATTCAAAGGCAAGTCACCTCGATTTTAATATGTAGCATTGCGGATATAACCTTAAGCACTCTTGCTTTGTCTTTTGTTGTCGTTGGAATCGTCACCCACCTATTGTCACCTATCTGAACCTGATACTTAGTCTGTTGTGTAGAAGTAATGAGAT
>ERZ1674274.83-NODE-83-length-13755-cov-6.440000_pt1 | contig 13755 bp, 8 predicted proteins | sample MGYA00581195_ERZ1674274 | MGnify/ENA primary metagenome ERZ1674274 (study PRJEB41354, sample SAMEA4873306) | human saliva metagenome | biome: human-associated habitat [ENVO:00009003]; feature: mouth environment [ENVO:08000002]; material: saliva material... | reverse complement strand
TCAGTTTTCCAGCCTTTGAGAGCAAAGGTGTCATTGTAGATCGAACTGCAGCGGTTAGCACGGATATAGAAGGACTTGCTGTGTTTTTCTATTTCCTCCACGATTTCCTTGGAGCATGCTCCACAATCAGTTCTGAAGCGATTGATAATGAGCCCATTCTGTTCAAATCTCTCAAAGAACCTCTTCTGCGTGTTCTTCTGATGGAAAACGAACATTTGTGTTACCATTGCTATTCTCTATACCGACTATCAAATCGCCAATAACCGACACGCCAGGGCGATAAACAAAGAACTTCTTGTATGTAGGCTTTGCATCATACTTCTCTATCTCTATGATCTGATGGTCGAAATCAACATCATACATCTCACTCCCTTTCAGTTGGCCAGATGCAAATATACAATTGAGCAATAAAGTATTGAGAGTGTCAGCCGTATTGAAATCGTAGGTCTTGCCCATATCTGATGTGTATGAAATGTTTTCTTGCGTCAACTCCTTTATCGCTCTGAGGATAGTATCAGAGCTACAAGTGCGAAGTGTCAGATGAAGCGAGAGGTGGTTCATCAAATGAGTAGTGACATCCTGGGGTACATGATCCGCCACAGAAGTAGATACTCATGAGAGAACGAATGATTTCGCTGTACTGATAACCGAACGATCTACACCTTAGACCGAGGGTTGAGTCGATTACAGATGATAATGTGTGGAGTCAAATTGCTCCATGATTGAAAATAACACCCCAAAAGGAGTGAGTCTCTCAGATTTAATTTGTATCTTTGCCATGTCCATCGTCGGATTCTCTTGTTTTTTTGCAACACTAAGATAAGTGAAAACTCTGACATGGCAAAATCCTGAGCAACTTTTTGTTGCTCTGGTACTTAAAAAGTTTAATTTATAATAGTGTTGCGGAATTAAGAATGTTCATGTAAAACAAAGTACTTATGATATCTGTCTATTCCATCAAACCGCAGTTTCAACGGGTGTTAACGCCTATTTTAGAGTTGTTGCATCGTGCAAAAGTTACTGCCAACCAAATCACCTTGTGGGCTTGTGTCCTCTCACTTGTCATCGGCATTTTGTTTTGGTTTGCGGGCGATGTGGGTACATGGCTCTACCTTTGCCTGCCTGTGGGACTGCTGATACGTATGGCCCTGAATGCCTTAGACGGCATGATGGCTCGTCGTTACAATCAAATAACCCGAAAGGGAGAGCTGTTAAACGAAGTGGGTGATGTCGTTTCGGACACCATTATTTATTTTCCGCTGTTGAAGTATCATCCCGAAAGTCTTTATTTTATTGTGGCTTTCATTGCCCTCAGCATTATTAATGAATACGCAGGAGTGATGGGAAAGGTGCTGTCGGCAGAACGACGGTATGATGGTCCGATGGGCAAGAGCGACCGTGCTTTCGTTCTCGGCCTCTACGGGGTGGTCTGTTTGTTTGGTATAAACCTTTCAGGATATTCCGTTTACATCTTTGGGGTTATCGATTTGTTGCTTGTACTCAGCACGTGGATTAGGATAAAGAAGACGTTAAAAGTAACCAGGAATTCGCAAACGCCTGAGTAAACCGATGGTATTGATAAGCAGTGGAGTATGAAAAAGAAACCTTATCCAACGGTTGCGGTTTTTTCTGGCGGTGGTACACGTTATGCTTTGTATCTCGGCATGTATGCGGCGATGCAACATTATGGTGTAAAGCCCGACCTGCTGATTGCCGCTTGCGGTGGCAGTATCGCTGCCAACATCATCAACTCGTTTGCTACCGACGAGCAGCGAAAGGCCTTTATACAGTCGGAAGAGCTGTATCGCTTTGTGCAAAACACCCGAATGACACGTTTCAAAATGCTGTATAAGATAGGTGTCTATTGCCAGCGCAAGGTGCGAAACACATTCTATGCTCCTTATATAGAAAATATTTTCGATAAATTTATCGTAGACATGCCCACCGACATACGCCCGCTTTTGCCCTCGTTGGCTGTTCGACCAACCCTTCCCACCATCGTAGTAGGTGCCCGATTGTTGTTTGACAGGGCTGACATCGGTAAAGAAAGAAACGGAAGAAAACTTTATCGGAAGGTGCTTTTTACCGATGCCGAGACAGCTAGAAACATCGATTTGCCGGCTGTTAACTGCAATTTTAAAAGCTATGAGGGTAGTGCCATCGACCCGCAAGTTGAGCTGTTTCAAGATGTTCCCTTACCCATTGCCACCCGAATATCTGTTTCGGATATGTTCTACGTTCAGCCCGTGCATTACAAAGGTGCCTATTTTGCGGGCGGAATTATTGATTTGATGCCCATAGAACTGGCCGAACAACTTGGCGAAACAATTATCTTTGAGAAGAAAAAGGGGTTTGGCACCATCGACGAGGCACTTATTAGAGCCGTATTTGGATATAGTGGAAACCGCCGATTGCAAGAAGTGATGACGCATTCGGTGAACTATTGGGTAGACACGGCCGACATGAACCAGGCACTTTCGGGCCATTACATCGAAAAAAGCATCAATCTTCTGAAGCTCCAGGTAGAACTGAAACTGCCCAAAACCTATGCCCAGTTTGTAAAAGATATGAACTTTCAATGGCAATACGGATACGATAGGGTTGCCCAACATTTTAAAAACAAACAGGTATGAACATCTTTATTACGGGCGGAACATCGGGTATCGGCTTGGCCTTGGCGCGGTTTTATGCTGCCAAAGGCCATCGGGTGGGGGTGTGCGGACGAAATACGGCACGAATAGACAGGAGTGATGAGGTTAACAAACTGTTGCTTGCATACCAGCTGGATGTGTGTGATAAGGACGCATTAACCGTTGCCGTAGAAATGTTTTGTGCCGATAAGGGGTTGGACATGATGATTGTTGCTGCTGGATATTACCGTAACGGCGTTACTGAAGAAGTGGATTTTGAGCAGACTTCACAAATGTTGAAGGTTAATATCGCGGGTGCATTGAATGCGATGGAAGTGGCACGAGAAGCAATGAATGCATCCGGCGGACATTTGGTAGTGATTGCTTCGGTGGCAGGATTGTTGCATTATCCGTGCGCAAGCGTATATGCCAAGTGCAAAAGAGCATTGATACAGATAGCCGATGCTTATCGCCGAAGTCTTGCCGACTATCAAATAACGGTTACAACACTTGTTCCGGGCTACATAGACACGCCACGATTGAGAGAGATATACCGTAATGACCTTTCCAAATGTCCGTTCTGCATGCCCTTAAATCGGGCTGTTGAAACAATGACAAAGGCCATAGCGCAGCGCAAAGAACAGGTGGTGTTTCCGCCAAAAATGCGCCTTTCCATCGCTTTTCTTTCGCTTTTACCCACTTGTTTGTTATCGGCTTTTATGCACCGAAAGACATTATGGAGCATTCCCAAATAAACAACAAAAATGTATGGACGTGTAAGCGGCCCTTGCCAAACGGTTTGATGCAGCGTTGCGGTATAGATAACAAATGCTTGCAAGTAAGCAAATACATCGCCCTTGTTATTTGTTGGGGTGTATTCTATGCTGTTTATACTTTTGCTGCAAGCTATGCGGCATCGCTTAAAGAGGTCTCTTCGCTTTGCTTTTCGTTTGAAAAAGCCATACCATTTGTACCTTTTGCCATCTATTTTTATAGCAGTAGTGTGGTGTTTTTTATATGGGTTTTCTTCCTCTGCAATACTTTTCGGCAGCTGTCGACATTAAGTAAACGCATCGTTTTTATAACCGTTTTATCGGGAATTTGTTTTATTATTTTTCCGTTAAAACAAAGTTTTGTACGTCCAGAAACAGCCCATATCTTGTTTTCTTTCATCAATACGTACGATACACCTTTTAATCAGGTCCCGTCTTTACATATAGGTTATGCCTGCATCTTTTGGAGTGGGGTGCGAAATAGCAGGTTCAGAAACTTACTGAGAATGTGGTTGGTGTTGTTAATGCTGTCTACCCTTTTGGTGTATCAGCACCATTTCATCGATATTACTACCGGTTTGATGGCAGGTTTTCTGACGTTATGGATGTTTCCTTACCGTAAAAAGCGCAACCAACAAATAGCAACGGTTTACTTTTTTGTTGCCGCTGTGGGGTTGACGGCGTTATTGTTTGCCATCGAACATTCGGTTTTAGGAAGTATTTTTTTATTGTGGGGCATACTCGTCTTGCTTTTATTGGGCCGTGCTTATTATCGCTCTAATCGACATTTTCTTAAAGACGACCACGGTTGCATCGGTTTTTTGCGTTATATTTTCTATTTTCCCTATATCGCAGTGTATCGCATATTGTGGTTGTTTTCTCGTCAGGCACCTGTAGAAATTGCACCCAACATCTTCGTTGGAGGCTTGCTTTCATGCCGTTCTGCTCGGAAATTCGCCATGTTGGGAGAGGTTTCGGTGTTCGACCTTTCAGCCGAATTACCCGAAAACGCCTACTTTCGCACATCGGCAGATTACCATTGCTTTCCGCTTTTGGATATTGCCACTATCCCCAAAGCCTGTGAGGAGCGTATTGTAAATACAGTTTTAGAGAAGATGAAAGCCGAAGATGTGCCTCGAAAGCTATATATTCATTGTGCAATGGGCCGTTTTCGGAGTCGCCGAATAGGTGAAACGGTGCAGTTAATGATAAGTAAAAATTTAACCAAAGATAAAAATGGAAACAGGAACATTTAAGAGTTTTGACAACGCAGATATTTTTTATAGGGTGTGGAATTACAACCCTTCGCAGAAAACCATTGTGATATTGCATCGCGGGCACGAACATTCGGGACGTTTGCAAGCCTTTGCCGAGAACGAGCAATTTGTGCATTTCAACATCTTTGGCTTTGATATGCGTGGACTGGGGCATACTTCGCAATCCGTTTCACCCCATTTTATGGACTATGTACGCGACTTGGATGCTTTCGTAAAATACCTCTATGAGCAGTATGGAATTGTTGAGAGAGACATCTTTGTGGTGGCTAACAGCATTGCAGGTGTAATTGTTTCGGCGTGGTGTCACGACTTTGCGCCCCGTATTGCTGGTATGGCACTTCTTGCTCCTGCGTTTACCATTAAGTTATATGTGCCTTTTGCAAAGACGGGAATTGCGTTGGCAGCGCGGCTCTTCAAACACCTAACAGTGCCCAGTTATGTAAAATCGAAGGTGTTGACACATGATGTGGAACAGCAAAAGGCGTACGACACCGACCCGCTAATTACTAGAGAAATTGATGCGCACTATCTCTTGGATTTGCTGAAAGCAGGAAAGCGTATAGTAGAAGATGCTGCTGCAATAACCATACCGACGCTATTGCTCTCTGCCGGTAAAGATTACGTGGTGAAAGACGATATGCAAAAGCGGTTTTTTGTTGACATCAGCTCCACCCAAAAGCGGTTTGTCAAGCTTAAAGGGTTTTATCACGGGCTATTGTTTGAAACGCAACGTGAGCAGGTTTACAATCCTATTGCTGAGTTTATTAACCGCTGTTTCTCACTCGAACAACCGCCGGCGACCTGTATGCCTGATAAATTTACAGTTGACGAGTATAACAAAATGACTTTGAATATGCTTCCCCGAATTGAACGTTGGGGCTTTCGGATGCAGAAATGGATGCTCCATCACTTGGGATTTCTTAGTAAAGGAATGCGTGTGGGACTAAAATATGGTTTTGATTCGGGTATGTCTCTGGATTATGTTTATCGCAACCAAGCACAGGGATGCGGACCAATTGGGCGATGGATAGACAAAGGCTATCTTAACGCCATTGGTTGGCGAGGAGTAAGAATACGACGAGAGCATCTCATCGCAACCGTAGAAGAGCGTATTGAAACGCTTAAACAGCGCAATGAACCCGTGAAAATACTCGATATTGCCGGTGGGACGGGTAATTATTTGTTCGACATCAAACGCAAGTTTCCGGAAATAGAAGTGGTTATAAACGACTTTTCGGAAGCAAATATTGCTTTCGGCGAGGCACAGATACAACAGCAAGGACTTCAAAATATACGGTTTACTCGTCTTGATTGTTTTAATAAAGACTCATATCGACAGCTGAATTTTGAACCTAATATTGTTATTATTTCTGGTATATTTGAGCTGTTTGGTGATAACGAGCTTGTTTGTAAGGCCATCTCTGGTGCTTTATCCGCACTGCAACCGGGCGGCTTTTTGGTCTATACTGGTCAGCCTTGGCACCCTCAGTTAAAAATGATTGCTTTCGTATTAAACAACCATCAAGAGCGTGATTGGATTATGCGGCGGCGTTCGCAACGCGAACTAGACAGTCTTTTCGCCTTTTATGGCTTAACCAAATATGGCATGAAACTCGATAACTTCGGTATCTTTACCGTTAGTTATGGAACGAAATAAGTTGCAAACGGACTTTTTCTTCAGCCGCAGATAAATTTGTTGGGGGCGTTGTTATCAAAGTAAGACGTGTTGATGGCGATGTTTCGGCGTGTCAAAGTCATTTTCCAATTACCCGTCGCCCTACCATTTTGTAGGATAAGGGGAAAGAAAACACCGTTAGTAAATGCTTTGCTGTTGTGAGAAGCTTGCAAAACATCGCCGCGATACTTGTAGGCAATGATGTATTCGTCGTAAGCAGACAGAAAGATAAATCTTTCTTTCTCTTTGATGTCGATTGAAGAAGATTCGTGCAGCAGATAAGTTTTATCGTTGAAAACGACCTTTTGAAACTCTTTTTCAATAATTTCAACGCCCAATCGCGCCTCTTTCACTGACAATCCCGATCACCAACAGAAGTCGTCTAACGTTGCTGGGGCATGACTTCTAAAGTAATTGCGTGCCAAAATGCTCAACGCCTCGTCTTTTGTGGGTAAGGGTATAGGGGCTACTCGCTCGTCTAAGAGCATGTAGGTATGTGCGTTTCCCACTTCAGGGCCGCTGCAAATGAGTGCCTCGCATTCGGCATTCTCCAAAAAAGGTTCATAAAAACAGTGTCCGAAGGTAAGCCTTTTTCAGCCATTCGTTCTGTAATTTGCTGTTTGGCAAAGCTCTTTCCGCCGCTCAACATGTCATAGATATGCTGGTTCGCGGTGTCGTACATCTGCTCGGAGAGGGACACTCTTTTATTGCACTTCGTTTTGGAACTTGCATCTCTGAGCCAAGCTCAGGGAGGTGAACACTATATAAAGAAGTTTGATGCATGGCATCATCTTGTTGTCATGCTTTATGCCGTAATGCTGCGTTTAGACTCTCTGCGTGAGATAAAAGCCTCTCTCTTTGCTAATGTTAATCGCTTTAATCATCTTGGTTTAAAGCATTTCCCTTGTCGAAGTACCTTGTCAGATGCAAATAAACGTCGAGATTCCGAGATATTCGGTTCAATCTATATGAACTTATATGAGAAATACCGCCATGAGCTTTACTCGGACAGCCGAAATTGTGGACAGCCTAAATGGCTGAAGAAACTAAAGATAATAGATTCTACGACAATAAGTCTGTTTTCTAACCTGGTCTTTAAAGGAGTAGGACGTAATCCCAAAACTGGTAAGAAAAAGGGTGGAATAAAAGTACATACAGAGATATTTGCCAATGAGAATGTTCCAAGCGATATCAAGTTCACATCCGCAGCCAGTCATGACCAATTTGCACTTATTCCAGAACGATACGCCAATGAGGAACTGATTGCTTTTGACAGGGCCTATATCAACTATGAAAAGTTCTCAGAACTCACGCAAAGAGGCGTTATATATGTAACTAAGATGAAAAGTAATCTTAGCTTTGAAAGAATTGCTGATACAGATTATGAGATGACAACAGATTATGGAGCTGTACGTGTAGAAACCATTATCTTTCATAAGCATACAAAGGAAAAAGATATCTACCATAAAGCAAGAAAAATTACATATCAGGATAAGACTAAGAAAGGGAAAATCAGATTAATATCTCTGCTGACCAATGATTCTCAGATGTCGGCAGAAGATATTATAGCTATCTATAAGAAACGATGGCAAATAGAAACCTTATTTAAGCAAATAAAACAGAATTTCCCTCTAAGATACTTCTATGGAGAGAGTGCGAATGCTATAAAAATACAAATATGGATTACGCTTATAGCCAATCTGCTTATAACACTAGTGAAGGACAAAATAAAGAGACCTTGGAGTTTCTCAGGCTTGGCAACAATGATAAGAATTCTACTTATGAGTTATGTCTCAATACAAAGATTCTTTGAGCAGCCACATAGAGACTGGGATAGATTGATTACCCAGGTAAAAGCCCCACCAGAAGAGTTGTCATTATTCTAGGGGGGCTTGGAATTTGAAATTAGAACTAATCATGTGCATTTCAGCAGGATTGAGAGAGAGTATTGCAGCATGTAGAGGTTTTATCGGACAGCAATATTACTTTTTTGAAGCTTATAAGACTATATTAATGTAAACATTATTGCGAGCAATTGATAACCTATTGCAAGCTAATTTGCACTTAGCACCATTTGTGTTTACTATCAGCACAACACGTGCTGGGCACAAACACGATATGTGCTAAATAATAATCCCAAATCGGTTATCAGACCACAATATGTATAATTCTTATTACTATGGTATTGTTTCCTAACATCTTTTATTTTCTTATCGGCATCTTGTCTGTCTTTATAACTTGACGTAGCCCGCTACGCCTGCATTACAAAGTCAAACAATCTACTCGATAATAAAACAAAATATGTTTAGGATCTAATGAGCGATTTGGGATAATACATCAGAAAAAGATGAGAGGGAAAGGGCATTATAATCATCATATAATAAGAGATTAATGACTAACTGATACAAAAAGCGGTATCATCTCTCACCCATCATAAACCATAATCAACAAAAAATCGCCCAAGGATTTACCGAAACCCTTGGGCAATTTATATACTTATTTAATAAGTTTGTTGCCTATTAAACTGCTGCTGCAATCCACTCATATATAAAGCTGCAAACACCAAAGAGGAGAATTCCTGCCATGCAAACAGCCAATGCAAACTTAGTGTTACAGTCACTCTTGAAGGTTGGCAATGGATTGTCTGTACGAACAATATACATAGCCTTTACAATCTTAAGATAGTAGTAGAGTGAGATAACAGTGTTGAGCAATGCGATGAATACAACTCCGTAAGCCCATGCTCCCATTGTGGTGTTGATGTCAGCACCATTAACACCTGACATGAAGATGAAAAACTTAGAGAACATACCTGCAAACGGAGGGATACCACCGAGAGAGAACATCGCTAAGGTCATCAAGAAACTCAGACGTGGGTTGGTTTGATAAAATCCATTGTAGTCACTAATGTCGGTTTTGCCGCCATTGTTCTGCTCTACGACTGATATGATGGTGAAGACTGCCATGTTGGCAACAACATAAATCAAAACGTAGTAGCTAAGAGCAGCAACAGAGTTTGCCCAGTTATTACCAATAGCTGCCAACATGATATAACCAGCCTGTGAGATAGAACTAAATGCCATGAAACGCTTTAACTCATTCTGACGTACAGCAAAGAGGTTGGCAATAGTAATTGAAAGAACAACTACAATCATCAGCAACACGTGCCAGTACTCCATCATGCCACCGAAGACATGGAAGAGAATACTCAACAACGTGAAGGCTGCAGCACCCTTTGAGATAACACTCAAATAACCAGTAACAGTTGTTGGCGCACCTTGATAGGTATCTGCCGTCCAAAAGTGGAATGGAACAAGGGAAATCTTGAAGCCAAGACCACTGAAAAAGAATACGAGACCTATGACAGTCAATGGAGTCGCCTGCATCTTTACAGCAATATCTTCGAAGTAAAGTGTACCAAACTGACCATAAAGGAAACTGATACCATAGAGCATTACACCGCTTGAGAAGGTTGCTGTCAAAATAAACTTGGCTGCTGCTTCTGCAGAGTTCTTACGATACATATCGAAAGCAACGGCACATGCCAATGGTACAGACGCCATTTCGAGCCCAAGGAAGAACATTACGAAATTGCCTGCACTCATCATCGCAAACATACCAAGCAATGTTGAAACGATGAGCATATAGAACTCAGCTTCCTTACCAGTCTTTGCAGCCCAGGTACGACTCTGTACTACAACGATAAAGGTACCCATAGAAAGGATGGCCTTCATAACGTTGACAGCAGAACTTGTTACATACATATCACCGAACAGATGTTGTGTATCCATAGGATAGAGACACACAAATGTGTTCAGAAGCAGGAGTATAGAAGCCAGCGGATTGAACCACTTGCGTTCTTCAGCCTTTGCCGTTGCAAAGTCAGCAACGAACAAAACTATCAGGATGGCAACAAGACTTGCCTCCGGAATCATCTTAAAGAAATCACTATAATTCATTTCGCCAGTTTATTAAAGATTACCCAAATTTGGTATATACGTGATAATGTGCTCAAAGATAGGATGAACCGCATCCATAATCATATTCTCAAAGAAGAGTGGACATAGTCCTAAGCCTGCAACACAGAAGATCAGACAGCCAATGGCAAAACGCTCGTCCCACGTAGCATCATGCAATTCATAGAACTTCTTATTAGGAATTTTCTGGAAGAGTATCTTTCCTACCACACGCAAGATGTACACTGCGGTGATAACAATCGCTGTACAAGCAATGATTGTGGCTACTCTATGGAACATACCTGCATTCTCGAACGAACCTACGAAGATTGTCATCTCTGCTACGAAACCAGAGAAACCTGGCAAACCAAGGTTAGCAAGACCTGCTACTACATAAGATACAGCCAAGAATGGGATAACCTTCATAAGACCACCAAGGTAACGAACATCACGTGTTCCTGCACGGTGATAAATCATACCGATACATGCAAAGAACAAGGCTGTCATCAAACCGTGTGAAAGCATCTGGAGAATAGCACCAGTGATAGCTGTCTGTGTGGTCATAACCAAAGCGAAGAGTACCATACCACAGTGTGATACTGAAGAATAAGCATTGATATACTTCAAGTCAGTCTGTACACAAGCTGAAAGTGCACCATATACTACAGAGATTGTTGTCAACACAAGGAATACTGGTGCCCACATCTCCAAAGCATCTGGCATAAGGAACATTGCAATACGCAAACAACCGTAGCCACCGAGCTTCATCAATACACCAGCGTGGAGCATTGACACCGCTGTAGGTGCTGAAGCATGACCGTCAGGAGACCATGTATGGAATGGGAATAACGCACCAAGTACACCGAAGCCAATGAATACCAATGGGAAGAAGATGTTCTGTATATTCTTAGGCATAGCATGCATACGTGCTAATTCTGTGACATCCATTGTGGTAGCACCACTGAAATAGTAGATACCAAGAATACCAAGTACTAAGAGAGCAGAACCACCCATCAACATTAAGGTAAGCTTCATTGCTGAGTACTCCTTTGGACCAGTTCCCCACACACCGATGAGGAGGTACATTGGAATCAGCGCAACCTCATAGAACATGAACATCGTGAACATATCCGTAGAGATAAAGAAACCAAATACACCTGAAGATAAGAGTACGAACCAAAGGAAATACTCCTTCTTCATAGGCTCAAGCTGCCAACTGGCAAAAGTACCAGTGAAGACGATGATCGCAGAAAGCAGAATCATCACGACAGAGATACCATCTACACCTACCGAGAAAGCAATATTCAAAGGCTTGAACCACATCACAGAATTTGTTAACAGCATCGCATCATGATTACCTGCGTTGCGTTGCTGAACGAAATAAACGGTCAGCCAGATTGCACCTATCAAAAGTGCTGTAGCGCCAGCTACCATCACACCGCGTACCTGATTGTCATTCTTGGCTACCCATAAGCCTAAGAGCATCAGGACGGGGATAATTACAAATACAGTTAATATCCAACTCATTTCTTTAAATCAAGCAAAGTAATACTAATGTTAATGCTACTGTACCAGTGATGAACCATACGGCATACTGACGAACGTCGCCACTCTGCCATGAACGAATAGACTCACCAGCCTCCTGTGTACCCCAAGCCATGAAATTGAAGGTGCCATCAATAACGTGACGATCAAACCATGCGATTGGAATAGAGAAGCAACGGAACACAATCTTATGTGTAAAGAATTGCCAAGCATTATCAATATAGAATCTATTGAGAGCTGCTTTATGTAAACGTGGGAAGGTGCGCTGTAACGCATCTGCAACAGGTTGCTTCTTACCAGCATACATCCAAGTTGCAAGAGCGAAACCGATAAGTGCGGCAAAGATACTGGTTGCAGCGATGCTCCTGTCAATATGGATATCATAGCTGAGACCATTAGCACTCACAAAGTGGCCAAATGGAATCCAACCTGCAGTGATAGAGATAATTGCGAGGAATACCAATGGACCCCACATCACAAATGGTACTTCCTGTGGACGACGACGGTTCTCTGGGTCCTGCTCGTAATAAGACTCACCCCAGAAGATTACGTAGTAGAGACGGAACATATAGAATGCTGTCATACCAGCTACAAGTGTCATAATCCACTTTAAAGCCTGTCCTTCTACACCAGGAAGTGCATTACATGCTGAGATAATCTCATCCTTAGAGAAGAAACCAGCAAATGGTGGAAAACCAGCAATTGCCAAGCAACCAATAAGGAAGCAGATGTTAGTTATTGGCATGTATTTATGCAAACCACCCATATACTCCTTGAAGTTGCTACCAATAATAACAATAATAGCACCAGAGCAAAGGAAGAGTAGAGCCTTGAACATTGCATGAGTGAAGAGGTGGAACATTGCTGCCATATAGCCAAGACCACCATGGTGGAGATATTCTGCACTATTAAAAGAACCATGCTTACTGTCATAGAAGCAAACACCAAGTGCAACAAGCATGTAGGCAATCTGTGATATGGTTGAGAATGCCAAACCACGCTTAATGTCGCGCTGAGCACAAGCTACTGCTGCTGCATAGAAGGCAGTAAATGCTGCTATCCAAGCAATCCAATGGAGTTGCTCCTGTGCACCAAATTGTACATAGATTGGTAACAATGATGCAACCTGAAATACACCAGCAACAACCATCGTAGCTGCGTGAATCAAAGCAGATACAGGTGTTGGACCTTCCATAGCATCTGGCAACCAGATATGTAATGGGAACATCGCAGACTTACCTGCACCACCAATGAACATCAAGAAGAGCGCAGTAGGAAGTACCCAAGTTAAATGTGGATTCTTGGCTAAGCTATTCAATGTCTCAGTAAGTCCAGGATTAACACTAAGATCGTAATTGAATGTTCCTACATAGAAGCTAAAGAACAATATACCAATTAAGAAGAATAAGTCTGCAAATCGTGTAACAATGAATGCCTTCTTACTGGCATGTACTGCAGTATGCTTTGGATAATAGAATCCAATCAACAGATATGAACATACACCTACTAACTCCCAGAAGAGATACATCTGAAAGATATTGGTTGCAACGACAAGGCCAAGCATTGACATCGTAAAGAGTGACAGGTAAGCATAGAAACGCTGGAAGCCGTGCTCATACTCTTCGAACTTATAGTTCTCATCACGCTCAGCCATATAACCGAATGAATAGATGTGAACCATCAAGCTGACAGTAGTAATGACGATTAACATCATTACACTAATTGGAGAAAGACGGAAACCAATGTTAAATGTAAGAAGGTCAGTAAACTTCAACCATGTTAAGTTGAATACTGTTACAGTTGGGTATGCCCCATTAGCCAAGCGACCATCAGTTACATTGAATGTCTCGCCCATTGCTGTATATTCACCAGTATAAAAGAAATAATGGTAAGCAGTGT
>ERZ1674274.82-NODE-82-length-13805-cov-4.835564_pt1 | contig 13805 bp, 9 predicted proteins | sample MGYA00581195_ERZ1674274 | MGnify/ENA primary metagenome ERZ1674274 (study PRJEB41354, sample SAMEA4873306) | human saliva metagenome | biome: human-associated habitat [ENVO:00009003]; feature: mouth environment [ENVO:08000002]; material: saliva material... | reverse complement strand
CCCAACCCCTCCCCCGCAGGGAGGGGCGTAGTATGTGAGGTTAGCCCTACAAGACTGCCAACAAAGAACATAATGAAGCCTACATCCTTTTTATAGGGGTATCTCGGTGATTACGCCCCTCCCTTTTGGGGAGGGGACGGGGGAGGGGCCTCTAACCTATAGGGGCATCTCGGTGATCACTCCCCTTCGCTTTGTGGGAGGGGATGAGGGAGGGAGTTAGTATCTTATCTGCGTGTTCCCTCTGTTCTGTGTCATCTGTGAGAGATGGCCCCTAACGACTTGTTGTGTGTGTTAACTGTGACGGTAGAGAGTCCCATGTGCTTTTCTTGTTTTTATGAAAAACCCTGACAAATTACTATGGAAGAATACTTAATTGATGAGGGGGATATAAATAAGAATGGAATCTACAACTAACAGGAAATCAGGGGATTGTGATAGGGAAAGAAGAGGAGGCCTAATAAGCAGCAAGAGGGGCGTCTTCAAGCAGCAAGAAGGGCGTGTTCTTGGTGGGAGAAGGGCATGTTCTTGACGCATCAGGGGCATGTGTTCGTTAGGAGGGGGTGAAAAGAATTTACATTCCCCCTCGTCTGCTACTACTTTTTACACCTTGTTCTTTGGCTTGGAAGATGTGCGGGAGCGGGTGTATTGATAGCCTGCTATTTCCTTTCCTATCCTTTTTTTGGTAGAAAAGGGATACTGATGCGGATGTGTTGATAGCCTGCTGTTTCATAGAAACAGCTTGTTCACTCATTTACTTGTAAACTCCTTTCCTGTTTGAACAATTAACTTGTCAACTCGTCTACAGTCCTGTCAACTCGTCAACTGATACCGTCAACTCGCCAACTGATACCGCTAACTCGTCAACTTGTCTGCTTGTTAACCCGCCAACTGATACCGTTAACTCGTCAACTGACACCGTCAACTCGTCAACTTGTTTGCTTGTTAACTTGTCAACTGACCCAGTCAACTTGTCAACTGACCCTGTCAATCCTCATTCCTCCTTCTCTGGATAATTGAGATTTGCGTCAGTGATATTATTGAGCACCTCAGTAAGGAATTTTCGTGACTCCCATTTAGCCATGGGGAGGTCGTGGAGGAGGTAGTTACCACAGTCGCGTGGGGCAGCACCAGGGATGTCGCCTTCGAAGTCGGCAACGAACTGGAAGGTGCGACGCATGAGGTCTACGATATCTTTTGAGGCCAAGTCACCACGTAGGATGAGGTAGTTACCCGTCAAGCAACCCATTGGTCCCCAGTAGATAACACGGTCTTTCCACTCGGGATCGTTGCGTAGGAAGGTGGCAGCCAAGTGTTCGATGGCATGGATAGCACCGACATGCAAGACTGGTTCTCGGTTTGGTTCTTTCATTCGGATATCGAAGGTAGTAACGGTCTCGTTGCCCACCTCGTCCTTACGACTTACGTAAATGCCACGCAGCAGTCGCTCGTGGTCGATGGTGAAGGAAGGTATTTTATTCATTGTCTTTTGTTTTTTGATTCTTAATTTGATAGTTGCTATTGGGCTAATAAGGCTAATGGGGTTAATAGGCCAATAAGGCCAATAGGCCTAATAAGCCCAATAAGGCTAATAACACCCCATCACTCAACACCCATCACCCGCTTCAATCCCCTCTACAAAGCGCCTTGTGACCTCGAAGCTACCGTTAGCGATACGCTCCCAGAAGTCGTAGTACTGGCTGGCTTTATGGTCTTTGAGCGGCACATCACTGATGACGCGGAAGGAGACAAACGGTGTCTGATAGATATGGCAGACCTGCGCAATGGCACAACTCTCCATGTCGACGGCCGTTGCCTCAGGGAAATGCGTCATTATCTCACGCATCTTCTCACGTGAGTTGACAAACCACTCGCCACTTACGGTTAGTCCGGCCTTGATGTGAAGACCCTCGGCGTCGGTCTGACTGTTTAGTGACAATGCCCGTTCGATGAGCTTCGAAGGAGCCTTGAAGCGTGCTGGCATACCGATAATCTGACCGTAGGCAACCTCGTCGCCACAGTAGGCATCGTGGTAGGCACACTCCTTCGCCACCACAACATCAGTCACTTCTAACGATGGGTCAGCCCCACCAGCACAGCCACTGGAGATGATCAAGTCGGGATGAAAGCGATTAATCATCTCGACAGCACCGATGGCTGCGTTCACCTTACCAATGCCACACTGCTGAAGGATGACAGTCTTCTCTCCCAACTGGCCTGAGACGAAGTCTTTATGATTGAAATGCTCCGTCTGAGAATGAGCCAAAATAGCTTTAAGTTGCTCGAACTCTTTGTCCATCGCAACGATGATTCCTATTTTCATAGTGCAAAGGTACGAAAAAGTTAGAAGCTGAATATTGTAAGTTATTAGTTTTTTGTATCTTTGCAAACATTATCTTGTACATCCGACAAAAGTAAAACAAATAAGAATGAAAACTTGGAAAAGATATCTACCCGATGTAGTGGTAGTGGTGGTGTTTGCGCTCATCTCGTTCGCATACTTCTTTGTTCCCGTCACTCAGGGTAAGATTCTCTATCGCCATGACGCCTCAGCTGGTGTCGGCTCGGCGCAGGAATTGACAGAGTATCAGAACCGTACAGGGGAGACAACACGCTGGACAAACTCTATCTTCGGCGGTATGCCTACCTATCAGATGTCGCCTTCTTACCAGTCGACCGACGGCTTGTCGCAGGTGATGAATGCTTATCACCTGTGGTTACCAGAGAATGTATGGTTCCTCTTTGTCTATCTCTTGGGTTTTTATATCCTCTTGAGAGCCTTCGACTTCCGCCAGTCTCTGGCCGCATTGGGCAGTGTCATGTGGGCTTTCTCGTCCTATTTCCTTATTATCATAGCTGCTGGTCACCTCTGGAAGGTAATGGCTTTGGCCTATCTGCCGCCTATGATAGCGGGTATAGTACTGGCTTATCGAGGGCGTTACCTGTCTGGTTTCATCGTGACAGCCATCTTCACCGCCTTTGAGGTGAAGGCTAACCATGTGCAGATGACCTATTATTATCTGTTCATCATACTCTTTATGGTCATTGCCTACCTTGTTCAAGCTGTTCGACAGAAGCAGCTCATGGGCTTCCTTAAGGCTACGGGCGTGTTGGCAGTGGCTGCTTTGATTGGTGTATTAATCAATCTCTCAAGCCTTTATCACACCTGGCAGTATCAGAAAGAGAGTATGCGTGGCAAGAGCGAGTTGCTGAAAGCCGATGGAGCCAACCAGACGAGTTCGGGCTTAGACCGTGACTATATCACGCAATGGAGCTACGGTATTGATGAGACAATGACCTTACTTGTGCCCGACGCAAAGGGCGGGGCGAGTGTTCCTCTTAGTAAGAGCGAGACGGCAATGGCTAAGGCTGACCCACAGGTGCAGTCGATGATACCGCAAATCTACGATGCTTTCCCACAATACTTTGGTACACAACCGGGTACGAGCGGCCCTGTCTATGTCGGTGCGTTCGTCCTCTTCCTCTTCATCTTAGGCCTCTTCTTGGTGAAGGGGGCTACGAAATGGGCCCTTGTGGCAGCCACCGTACTGTCTATCCTACTCTCATGGGGACATAACTTCATGGGCTTCACGAACTTCTTCCTCGACTATATACCGATGTATGCAAAGTTCCGAACGGTGGCGAGTATCCTTGTCATTGCCGAATTTACTATCCCTCTCTTGGCTGCTCTGACGTTGAAACGCCTCGTGGACGAGCCCGACCTCTTGGGAAAGAAGATGAAGTATGCTTATATCAGCCTTGCTCTGACAGCTGGTGTGGCCTTCTTAGTGGCTTTGTTCCCCGATATGATGGGTCCGTTTGTGAGCGATCAGGAACGCCAAATGCTTGGTAGTGTGCAGGGAATGGACGCTAACACGGCTGGTACTATCCTTTCTAACATCTCAACGATGCGTGCGGCTATGGTCAGCGCTGACGCTTGGCGTTCGGTTGTCATCATCCTCATCGGCTTTGCCCTGCTCTTCGTTTATAAGATGAAGAAGCTCCGTGCCGACTATATGGTGGCCGCTCTGTTAGTGCTTTGTCTTGTGGATATGTGGCAGGTGGACAAGCGCTACCTCAATGACGAGATGTTTGTACCGAAGAGCGAACGTGATATGCCACAACAGCCAACGGCTGCTGACACGGAGATAAATAAGGACAAGAGCCTTGACTATCGTGTATTGAATTTCGCTTCGAATACGTTTAACGAGAACGAGACCTCTTACTTCCACAAGAGTATCGGTGGTTATCACCCTGCTAAGCTCCGTCGTTATCAAGAGATGATCGATGCTTACATCGCTCCGGAGATGCAGAAGGCGATGCAGGCCATTGCTGCTACGGGTGGTAATATGCGTGCGGTGGATGGTGTGAAGACCTTCCCTGTGCTGAACATGTTGAACACTAAGTACTTTATCTTACCTTTGCAGGGTGGTCAAACAGCCCCTCTACTGAACCCATACGCACAGGGTAACGGCTGGTTTGTCGATAAACTAACCTTTGTCGACGATGCTAATGCGGAGTATGCAGCGGTTGGTAAGATCGATGTGCGCCATGAAGCGGTTGCTGATAAGAAGTTTGAGGCAGCGTTAGGACAGGCGAAGGCGAACGACTCAACGGCCTTCGTTAAGCTTGATAAGTATGAACCAAACAACCTGCAGTACACTGTTTCGTCACGCAACGGCGGTGTGGTAGTCTTCTCTGAGGTCTACTACCCAGGTTGGAAGGCAACTATCGATGGTCAGCCTGCTGAGATTGGCCGTGTAAACTATATCCTCCGTGCTGTGAGTGTGAAGCCGGGTAAACACACTGTGGTGCTCGATTTCCACCCAACAAGTATCTCTACCACTGAGACCATCGCCTATATCGCTATCGTGATCTTGCTCCTCGCCATCGCTGGCGCTGGGTATGTAGAGTGGAAGAAGAGGGGGAAATAGCAACAAGCAACAGCCAACAGCTGGCCCCCAACACCCAACGGAGCGGCCACCAACACCCAACAGCTGGCCCCTCCCCCGTCCCCTCCCCCGTAGGGAGGGGAGTGATTACCGAGATACCCCTTAGGTCCTCTTAAGGATTGGAAAGGGTGGGTGTGAACGGTGGTCGGCGATGGGATGAGCGTAGATTGGTGTCGTGATGGCACAAGCAAAGGGTCTGGGGTTGTATATATAATAAGGTATAGGCCTTCTGCTCATGTTCAGATAGTGAACTGATGCGGGTGGATGGCTATATATATAATAAGGTATAGGCCTTCAACTCATGTTCGGGTAGTGAACTGATGTGGGTGGATGGCTATATATATAATAAGGTATAGGCCTGCAACTTACGGTCGGGTAGTGAACTGATGCGGGTCTGGGGCTATATATATAATAAGGTGGACGCATGTTGCTGGCGCCTGTTGTGAGGTGTATCGGCTGTGGCGTCGACTGTTATGAGTTGCGCCTTGGAGAGGAGTAACGATGAGTCAGGATAATAAACAGATAGGGCGTACTATGGTGTCCTTGTGGGGATTGCAATATGTAGTACGCCTATTAATAAAATAAACACATTTATGATTATGGATACATATATGTTTCTGATCCCTGTTGTGGCGATTATTATCATTTGTCTAATGGTGCTCTACGCACGTTATGTGGGTAGAAAGAGTAGGGGACGGTATGCTGCTGCGGCAATGCGCTTTATCGAAAAGGACTATCCAGAGATTGACATACGGGATAAACGATACCTGTCAACACGTGTCGACTATAACATCATTAGTCGTCATGTGCCTGTGCTTGTGGTTTATAACAGTCATGAACTGCATCTCGTACCTATCCACGCCTTGGCTATCCCGCCTTTCTATAACATCCGACATAATGATCACCATGCGAAGGACATGGAGCATCTGCTCATGGACGACGTGAAAGCAATAGTTCTCGACCGCCGTGGACGACTACATATACAGCGGGAAGAGGGTAACGACATCGTTCTCAAAGTGGGCGAAAACAATGTCTTCCACGAAAATCAACACGAGGAGGCAGTGCATTTCTTGGCTACGTTGAAGAAAGCAGCGGATAAGGTGGTGTTGTAAAAGGGGTGGAAACAGGCGTAGATTGTAGCGGCCCCTCCCCCGGCCCCTCCCCCGTAGGGAGGGGAGTGAAATGTGAGGTTACCCCTATTGGGCTGCTTGCATGGGGCGGTGGTCGTGTTTTCTCTCATAGAGGACATTCCTTTTTCTCATAGAGGGTATTTTTTTCTCTCACAGAGCGCACAGAGTTCACTGAGCGTTTAGGCGCAGGTTTCGAGCGCACAGAAGGCCTTCGGCATACAGAGAACACAGAGCGTTACCGCTTTCATTGGGGTGAAGTATGTGAGAGAGGTGAGTTAATAAGATGGTAAATAATCATTACAGCCAACTAAGCTAAACTCCCTCACGTGAGGGCTATAACGTCTCTTGTAATGTTTTTTATAACCTCCAATAAATCAGAAAGTTACGAATCGCGTTTGAGAACATGCCCTTCTTGTATGAAGAAGACGCCCTTCTTGAACGTTGAAAGGCATGTTCTCGAACGGAGAAGGGCCTCTTCTTGTATCAAACTCGGCTTCCCTTCGATTGTAGAAGGGATTGGTTAGCGAAAAAAACTTACATTTCCTGCTCGCATAATTAGCACACCTGCTGGTGATGACCCCTCCTCCCTCCCCAGCTGTTCAGTTCTACGAGGCACTGCCTTGTAGCCTCCGCCCCCTGCTATCCCTACTCTCGTCGCCTGCTGTCCAGTTCTACGAGGCACTGTCTCGTAGCCCCCCTCCCTCCTTGAAACATCTAAAAAAGCATAAAAAAGCACAACTAAACGCACGGAGATTTGGCTATTCACATATTTATATGTACCTTTGCAAGCCGTATCAACTTAGGATAACGGAATATAGCTATAGTTTTAGGAGGAAATAGTAAACCATTCATGAGACAACTTAAGATTTCAAAAAGTATCACTAACCGTTCCAGTGAGGCACTCGATAAGTACCTTGTTGAGATCGGACGTGAGCCGATGATTACCGTTGATGAGGAGATTGAACTGGCACAGGAAATCCATAAGGGCGGCCGAAAAGGCGAACGCGCGAAGGAGAAACTGATTAAGGCTAACCTCCGTTTCGTCGTCTCTGTGGCTAAACAATACCAACACCAAGGTCTCTCCCTGACCGACCTTATCGACGAGGGAAACATTGGCTTGGTTAAAGCGGCCGAGAAATTCGATGAGACTCGTGGCTTTAAGTTTATCTCGTATGCTGTCTGGTGGATCCGTCAAAGTATTCTGCAAGCTATCGCTGAGCAGAGCCGTATTGTGCGACTACCGCTCAATCAGGTGGGTGCTATATCTAAGATTAACCAGGTGACGAACGAGTTTGTGCAGCAACACAACCGTCGTCCTTCTATCCACGAGTTGGCTGAGTTGACTGGTATTGACGAGGCTCGCATCCGTCAAAGTCAAAGTGCTGACAACCACCACATGAGTATCGACGCTCCTTTCAGCGATGATGACGATAACTCAATGAGTGATATGCTCTCGTCAGGTGACGACTCTCGCACCGATCGCAGCGTCGATTTCGAGTCTATGTCAGACGACCTTCGGGCCGTTCTACAGAATACTCTTAAGGATAGAGAGATAAAGATTGTTACCGAATGCTTCGGTATCGGCTGCCAAGAGAAGGGTCTGGAAGAGATTGGAACAGAGATGGGTCTTACCCGTGAGCGTGTTCGCCAGATTCGTGAAAAGGCTATCGAGAAGATTCGTGAGAGCGGTAATGCTCGCGTACTCATGAAGTACTTGGGCTAAGAAAGGCTACAACAAAACATTAATGATAGATGTGGATGTGTCGAATAGGGCGCATCCACTTTTTTTGTTTAGGCTGATGAAGAATCGTGAGGGACGAGGGGAGCTTTGCGATAAGTCTTTCTCTTCTAAGCGACTGAGTAGGACAATAAAACCACAACACCATCGTTATATAAGGTATGAGACGTAAGGATATTCAGAAATACATATTACTACTATTGTTCATCGTGGCTGCTCAGATAGCAGTAGCACAATCATTTACGCTACAAGGGAAGGTTTCTGACAAGGATGGGAACCCTATCGAGTTAGCTTCTGTCATGGTTGTTACGCAAGGAAAACTGTCGATGACCAACCTGAAAGGTGAGTTCAATATGCAACTACAGAGTGAAGACTCCGTGAAGGTGCGCTTCTCAATGATTGGCTACAAGACTAAGACGAGGGTTCTCGTGCGTCCAAAAGGGAAGCAGACACTGCTCATTCAGTTGGCTGACGACAACGAACTGCAAGAGGTGGTAGTGCAAGGAAAGACCAAGCAGCACGGTACGACGGAGGAGTTAGACGTTCAGAAGACGAAGCAAGGACCCTCTACTTCGGGCAACGCGGTAGAAGAGTTAGTGCAGACGCAGGCGGGTGTTTCTACCCACTCTGAGCTCTCCTCGCAGTATAATGTTCGTGGAGGAACATTCGACGAGAACTCTGTCTATATCAATAACATAGAGGTGTTCCGCCCTTTCTTAGTGCGAAGTGGACAGCAGGAGGGACTCTCTATCATCAATCCCGACATGGTTGAGAGTATCGGATTCTCAACGGGTGGCTTCGAAGCAAAGTATGGTGACAAGATGAGTTCGGCCTTAGACATCACTTATAAACGGCCGAAGAGGACCGAGGCAACGGTTTCGGCCTCTCTCTTAGGGGCTTCGGCCTACCTCGGACTGGCTGCGAAGAAGTTGACGTGGACCAATGGCGTGCGTTATAAAACTAATCGTTACCTACTCGGATCACTACAGACAAAGGGCGAATATCGGCCGTCGTTCCTCGATTACCAGACTTATCTCTCATGGAAACCCAACAAGCGTTGGCAGGTGGACTTTATCGGTAATATATCAGAAAACCGTTATGACTTTGAGCCAGAAGACCGAGAAACGAACTTTGGAACGCTTCAGAACGTCAAGAAGTTCCGTGTCTATTTCGATGGAAAGGAACGAGACCTCTTTAGAACATTCTTTGGTTCGTTGGCAATCACACGCCATTTGGGTGCAAACACCGACCTTTCCCTCCTCGCATCGGCCTTCACAACGAAGGAGCAGGAACGCTATGACATCCAAGGACAGTACTGGCTCACACAGACGGAGACGTCTGAGAACCTCGGGGTGGGTACGTATATGCAGCATTCTCGCGACTATCTTAATGCGAATGTGCGCAGTTTGAAACTGATGATGCAGCACCGCATGGGTAAACACAAGCTCGAAGGGGCGGTGACCTATAAGTTCGAACGCATCAAGGAGAACTCGGCTGAATATGAATACCGTGACTCGGCAGGGTATAACGTACCGCATACTGGGCGCGACTTAAAGATGATCTATTCGCTTCGGGCTCGTAACGAACTGAATGCGAAACGCTTCGAAAGCTACTTACAGGACACATGGAACTTCCAAACACGTGACTCTGTTCCTACGTTGTTCACGCTGAACTATGGCGTACGCTTTGCCCATTGGGACTTTAATGGGGAGAGTCTGTTCTCGCCTCGAGCCTCGCTGACAATCACACCGGGCAGGAACCGCAACCTAAGTTTCCGTCTTGCTGGGGGCATCTATTACCAGGCTCCGTTCTATAAGGAGCTTCGAGACACGTCAATCGTCAATGGTGTCACCTACGCAACACTGAACCAGAAGATACGAGCACAGCAGTCTATCCATGCGTTGGCAGGCATGACTTATCGCTTCGAGATGATGGGTAGGCCGTTTAAGTTCACTGCTGAGGCTTATTACAAGGCTCTCTCACACCTCGTTCCTTACTCGGTCGACAATGTGAAGGTGACTTATTACGGTGAGAACACGGCCTCGGGTCATGCCACAGGACTCGACCTCAAGCTCTTTGGTGAGTTCGTTCCGGGTGCTGACTCATGGCTGACACTCAGCGTGATGAACACGAGTATGAAGTTGAACGGTAAGCGTATTCCACTCCCAACCGACCAACGCTATGCGCTAAACCTATACTTTACAGACTTCTTCCCAGGGACTACACGATGGCGTATGTCGCTCAAATTGGCCTATGCCGACGGTCTGCCGTTCTCTGCACCACACAAGGAACTGGAGAACAACACCTTCCGAGCACCTGCTTATAAGCGTGCCGACATCGGTATGAGTTACCGACTATTAGACAACCATGACGGTCGCAGCAATACAGTCTTTAAGAACATCTGGCTTGGAATAGACTGTTTAAACCTCTTCGGGATAAACAACGTCAACTCATACTACTGGGTTACCGACATCGCCGGACAGCAGTATGCAGTGCCAAACTACCTCACTGGCCGACAAATAAACGGTAGGGTCACTGTGGAGTTTTAGGGGAGAAGGAAGCCTCACCCCCGTCCCCTCTCCGAATGGAGAGGGGCGTGATCACCGAGATACCCCCATAGTCTGCAAAATGCTTCAGCCTTTTGTTACCGATATACTCTCATGGTCTGCGAAACGTTTCAGCCTTTTGTTATTGAGAAAATCTCATGGTCTGCGCAACGTCTCAGCCTTATGTTATTGAGAGAGCCTCATAGTCTGCAAAAACGTTTCGGACTTTTGTTGTTGAGAAAATATCATGTTCTGCGCAACGTTTCAGCCTTTTGTTATAGAGAGAGTCTCATGGTCTGCGCAACGTTTCGGCCTTTTGTTATTGAGAAAGCCTCATAGTCTGCAAAACGTTTCAGCCTTTTGTTATTGATATACTCTCATAGTTTGCGAAACGTTTCAGCCTTTTGTTATTGAGAAAATCTCATGGTCTACGCAACGTCTCAGCCTTTTGTTATTGAGAGAGCCTCATAGTCTATGAAACGTTTTGGCCTTTTGTTATTGAGAAAGTCTCATAGTCTGCAAAACGTTTCAGCCTTTTGTTATTGGGAGAGTTTCATAGTCTGTGCAACGTTTCAGCCTTTTGTTATTGAGAAAATCTCATGGTCTGCGAAACGTTTCAGCCTTTTGTTATTGAAATACTCTCATAGTCTGCGTAACGTATTAGCTTTCTGTCTATTCTACAAAAGTAATCTGTATATTTGTTCTCATGTTTTCTTCGAATAGAGTAGGGTATGTTCAACCTATTATTCTTATATTTTCTTCATCCGATTACGCCCCGATTAACGAATAAAACACAGCGATTCAATCCACGATATGAGTTGACTAATCCCACCAAAACCCCACCCCCTCCTTTTGTTTTCTCCCTTCTCTCTGTTATTCTCCGTCATCTACATTACACACTCCAATCCCCTTCTCCCTCTGTTACTACCCTTTGTTCCTTTGTTACTCTGTCCCCTCATCCCCTGTTACTTTCCCCTGTTCCTTTGTTACTCTGTCTTCTCTTACCCTGTCACCTCATACTCTGTCTCTTCTGTCCCGCCTCCCTGTCGTGTAAAGAATGTTTACCTGTCCTATCCACAGGGGCCTTTACTCTGTCCAAGACAAGGCCTTTCAAGCATGCAGAACATGCCTTTCTTGCCCCTTGAAGACGCCCTTCTTGTCCCTTAAACATGCCCTTCTTGGAGACACGTGTTCAAGTCTTTGATAGTAAGGGGGTTACGATAGTAAAAGAGACGGATATGATGAGCTTTTCCAAGTGGTTCAATTAATGTTTTTTGTAATGATATTTCATCGTAGTAGAACATCGTATTTTTCACGGAAGAAGAATTGCTACACCGTCCATTTCCATGTCTCTCATGTAGAATGGCAGGCATGATAAGACACAAAGAAACCCCTACAAGAGCACTTACACACACACGCTGTGCACCGTAAGTCAAGCTCTTTGTAGGGGTATCTCAGTTGCGTTAACGCTCAAGCCTTATAGTCCCTTATTGCGAATAGGGTCATTATACTGCACCTGAAGCTGCAGGAGTTGCTTCTTCAAGTTCTTTGTGAGCTTCTCCGTACCGGGTTTCCCGTAGATATTATGCATCTGTTCTGGGTCTTTCTTTAGGTCGTATAGCTCCCAAGAGTCGATATCGTTGTAGAAATGAATGAGCGTATATCGCTTCGTACGAATACCGTAGTGGCGGCAAACAGAGTGCTCGGCAGGGTATTCGTAGTAGTGATAATAGAGCGACTTGCGCCAGTTTGATGGCTTCTTACCCTCTAACAGAGGTAGGAACGAACGCCCCTGTATATCGGAAGGTATCTTTGCGCCAGCCACATCGAGGAATGTTGGAGCATAGTCGATGTTCTGTACCATCTCGTTGATAACGCCATGCTTGCCCCCAGGGAAGTAGATCAATAGCGGCGTGCGGAACGACTCCTCATACATAAAACGCTTGTCGAACCATCCATGTTCGCCCATGTAGAACCCCTGATCAGAGGTGTAGACGATCATTGTATTGTCCAGTAAGTTATGTTCACGGAGGTATTCAATGACACGCCCAACGTTGCGGTCGACAGAATGAATTACTCGCATGTAATCGTGCATATAGCGTTGATATTTCCATTCGGCCAGTGCCTTACCAGAGAGTTTATCCTCCTTAAACTTCTTGATGATAGGGTCGTAATAGCTATCCCACTGTGCACGTTGTGAAGGCGACATACGGTTGTAGTTCGCACGTCCCCATGGTTCAAGTCCCGTAGTAGTATGGATCTCGTTCTCTTTATCGGCCATCTTATTATCGTAGACAAGGTCCATATCCTTGATGATGCTCATCTTCTGCTTCTGAGCAGCAAGTCTTCCAGCATAGTCATCATAGAAGGTTTTAGGCAACGGATAGGTCACGTCGTCATAAAGACGCAAGTCGCAAGTGTCAGGATTCCATACTCTATGAGGCGCTTTATTGTGCATTAGCAGACAGAAAGGCTTTGTCTTATCGCGTTTATGCTCCATCCAGTCTATCGCCATGTCCGCAATAATATTCGTGACATAGCCCGAACGGCGTATTCTCTTCCCATTACTAAGGAAGTCAGGGTTGTAGTAGTCGCCCTGTCCGATGAGGATGTCCCAGTAATTAAAGCCTGTTGGGAGTGAGGTGAGATGCCATTTTCCAATCATGGCAGTCTGGTAGCCCTGCTTCTGAAGCAGCTTTGGGAAGGTCTGCTGACTGCCATCAAAGGTCTTGGTGTTGTCGGTGAAGCCATTAGCATGGCTGTGTTTACCAGTGAGCATACACGCACGTGAAGGCCCACTAAGCGAGTTTGCGACGAAACTCTCTTGGAACTTCACACCGTTATCAGCCAGCCAATCGATGTTAGGAGTACTGATAAACCGTTTGTCATACGCACTAATCGTCTGATACGAATGGTCATCGCTCATAATGAAAACGATGTTCATCGGTTTCTTCTGTGCTTGTGCAGGAACGACCGCACCCATTGCCAGTGCCCCTGTCAAGCCGTATAATACTTTTGTTTGCATATATATAAAGTTGTTTATCTCTACTTGTAGCGGTATAACGCATGCTTCCTTACACCCAAGAAGACAGTAGTAGATTTAGACATGAATGCTTTGATTTAGGTTTACAGGTGCAAATATAACACTTTTTTTATAGTGTACAAAGAGAAAGGAGGTTTTATTCATGATGAGAGGAAAGTAGTGGCCTAACACTGACCCCAGCTGGCCTTGCTCTTTTCCCCAGCTGGCCTTGCTCTTTTCCCCAGCTGGCCCCTCCCCCTTCCCCTCCCCCGAAGGGAGGGGCGTAGTATGTGAGGTTACCCCTACAAGACTGCCAGTAAGAGGATAGAACGAAGCGTACACCCTCGTTATAGGGGTATCTCGGTGATTACGCCCCTTCCCTTCTGGGGAGGGGACGGGGGAGGGGCCAACTGGTAGTTA
>ERZ1674274.73-NODE-73-length-14666-cov-3.658203_pt1 | contig 14666 bp, 20 predicted proteins | sample MGYA00581195_ERZ1674274 | MGnify/ENA primary metagenome ERZ1674274 (study PRJEB41354, sample SAMEA4873306) | human saliva metagenome | biome: human-associated habitat [ENVO:00009003]; feature: mouth environment [ENVO:08000002]; material: saliva material... | reverse complement strand
AAGCAAGTATAGATGCTTAGTTCTATACAAAGTAATAAAACTTAAACATTATCAAAATGAATATTTTAAAGTTAACAGAGAGTGGAATTGTAGTTATAACAAAAATAGGAATTGGTCTAGAATTATCTGACAAAGTGTTAAACAAAGGTTCGTATCATATACGGACAATCACAGAAGACTGCGATAAAATCGCAAGTTGTGAGGTGTGTGATAATGATATTGATCCATGTGACGAGAAATATCCGAAAATGGTTAAAATTACTTCTATTCCATTTGATGAAGTTGATGCAAACTGCGTAAGCGCATTTGCAAAGACACAGGAAAACTTGTTGACAGAGATTTTAGAAGCAGAAGCTGCAAACCTCAAGATCGAGAGAACGTCTAACCTTACTGATAAGGTATTCGAAGCAATGCTCGATACTTCATTTGAACTTCCAGAAAATGAGGAAAACTAAGGTCCATATAAAAAACCAACAGCATCAACAGCGGAAAGACAAATCCGCTGTAGATGAGGTTGGGAATAAGAGATTTAGGTTGTTCTTTAAGTCTGGAGGAGCAAGTATTCTTGTAGCTAAAGGGTTAACAAAGAATGAGATTTATATTCTAACTAAACAGTTTGAAAATAACCTCAAAAACTACGATTCTAAATTAGAGGGTATATGGCTAAGCATAAAATAGATGGCTGTAAGACTACAATAAAAAGAGGATCTGGTTGTTTTCTTATACAAACAAAGCTACAATTAACCGATAACGAGATTGAAATTACCGAAAAGGAAAAAGAAGTTTTACCAAGTGAGGTACGTAGAGTATTACATTCATACGTACGAACAAAAGGTGAGCAGCTCGTATCGAAAATAGTTGGTGGTAAGTTTAATGGTAATAGAATAATTGAAAAGTATATAGCCATAGAAACTATTGTGAGAATAAAAGATTACAACTTACGGCTTTCTATAGTAAACAACCAACAAAGACATATGAGAAAAGTCAAAGAGGTTCTCAAGCAAATGTAAGTGCTTGTCTTACATAACATTTAAACATTTATCAAAAATGATTCCAAGTTACAATAAACCGGGTAACAATGATGGATTTGAGAAGATCTTATTCATCGTGTTTATAACTATGCTCTTCTTCGGCATAGCAGTAAAGTGCAGTGCACAGAAAACACAGCAAAAAGCTGTGTATGACACAGTAATGTGTGATCAAGCTTGTATTCAGAAATACGTACAGATTCCTAACGAAAAGACTGGAAAAGTGCGTATCTTTGCTGTATACAAAGACTCTAAGCACAATATGAATGAACTTATTAATGTGTCTGAAAGTACATATGACTACATTCAGACATGTAAAACCTACGGGATTCCTGCCCAATTAGGTATTAAGCTCAGAAACGGTGCTATTCAAACCATCATTCGCATCAAAACGATTATAACTGTTAGGCGATGAATGATGGAATTAGAAAAGGTGTAGTGGTGAACCGTAAAAATATATACGGTCACCTCTACAACGTATTTATTGTTGAGGGAACAAGTGGAGATACTATCAAAGCTAAAAATGAACTCGGCAAGAAAACAATACTAGAGAGAGATGATTTTTATCCAGTAAAAACTCCAAGTTTGAGAATATCAAAGGAAGATATGGATAAGATTAAAGCTGGTGTTCATACACTTAATCATGCTATTACAAAATCATGGATTGATGTAGTAGAAGGATTTAAGGATGGACAGTTTAAGATTGTAAAGTTAACACATGTTAACAGGCATGTATACGTATTGTTAGACTCTATTAACAGATCTATTAAAAGAAAGATCATTAAAGAAAGCGCAAATGGAGTTTTAACAAAAGATATACTGTCTGTTAAATATGTAATAAGAGACATCCTATTTGAATGAAAATTCCTAAACCAGGCCAATTTTGCACTATAAACAATGTAGTTTACAGAGCTTATAAGGCAAAAGACGGCTGTAAGGGATGCGCTTTCAATAACCTATTTTCATGTTTAGGTATAATAGATGGAAAGACTGGTAGAGCGAAAATGGACTGTAAATATAGCCATATAATATTCAAAAGAGTATGAGTCTAAGAAAAATAACATCAGCTATAAGAATTATCATTTCTATGTTAATTTTGTGTATGATAGAAAATGGTACGATTATATGTAGATATAACACTATAATAATCATACTATGTTTTATCGTACTAGTATTTGATACTTGTTATCTTGTAATAAGATTAAGCATCAAAGAATAATCCCTAAAGTGTAGAGTGTTAGTATCAAGCTAATGCTCTACATGTACATGTAATGCAACCTACGCCTCCGAAGTACAAGGAGAGTACGACTGGTCCCAAGTCCAGGATGAAAGATGCAGAGGGAATGTACATTTAAGTGCACGCTTATCAAGGGCGCGATGCTGAGTTTCGAAAACTTCGTGCACTACACGGCATTTTGTTTTATTGTTATTATTTCGATTAAATGTGTTGTGAAACACGCATTTTTGGTTTATGTCATATTAAGTTAAATTGTTTAATTATTGAAAGTAATAGCGATTACTAAAAACACACTTGCTTGTGAAAGTAGGTGTGACCTGGCTTTATAGCTCAATTGATAGAGCACAACACTGATAAGGTTGAGATTTGGGTTTGAATCCCTTTAAAGCCACTCTAATTCGTGGCATAATATTTATAAATCGTGTTTTGTGTATGCATGGTCTGTGAAGATAGTGTATACAAAATTAACCAAGGCTTTAATTTATAAATGTATACGAACGGTATGTGAATATAGTTCGTATAAACGGCCTCATCGTCTAACGGTTAGGACACAAGATTTTCATTCTTGTAATTGGAGTTCGACTCTCCATGAGACTACTATAAGTTTTTTCCAAGTTCTTTAAAAACTGGGTAATTAATTTATGTTAAATCCAATAAAACATTATCAAAATGGAAAAATGGATTAAGAGGATTATGGCAGTATCATTTGTACTGCTTGCAGCCATCCTTGGCTTAACTGCCTTAACAAGCTGCGGTCATGAGAGCGGTAACAGGAAAATCAAGAATTCAGATTCAGCCTTTGTGGTAGGGATTGTTGACAAGTACTGTCACCCAGAAATGTCATCTGTAGATGAGGCTGTGATGCTTCAGCAACAGATGTTAATGGAAGATAACTATGAGCGTGTGTTTATGGGGATGCCGACGCAAACGTTAAAAGCGGTAGTTCATGTTATGATGAACAAGAATCATGGTACACCTACATTTACGGTCAAGGATATTGCTCAAGAATATCTGTCGAGTAAGAGAGTATATGACAATCTGCCCGATGAGAACAAGCAAGATCCAGACATGATGGCGAACCCCAAAGTACTTAACGAACCTGATAGTGTAGAAGGAGGAAAGTAGTATGGAGACAAGAGCTATCGTGATTCTTTATGAAGGAATTAAGCCTTCTGAGAAATTTATGATCAAACTTGCTCAAATTCTCAAGAAAGAGAATATTACAAGTGATCGTAATATTTGCATTTCAGAGCTTGGTCAGAATGATATTGTTAAAACTTTAGTAAAAGCTAAAGCTGCAGAAACAATCACTTTCAAGCATGCTGTAGAGAAAGATCCTACAGAGCAGTCCATGATCTATCTGAAAGGTTACTTCGGCGACGAAGTTTGGATTAATCCAGTATTGTTTGGAGTAAACCTTATGGGTGCAAAGAATTCCCTTCCCGAAGAGGGAAAAACCGCTCTACGCATATTGTGTAGAGACAACATCCCTTCAGATGTTGCTATGAAGTATAATTTTACAAAAGCTCACTCGACTGCTATTAAAGCAGTCGTAACATCAGTATAATGAAAAAATACGATGACCACCATATGGTGGTAGAGAAAGAGAGTAAAAGAACAGAGCGTGCAAGACATATTAATGCAAGACCATATAAACGCTCTAAGTACAAACACAGTAACTACGAAGAGGATGTATAAAGTGGAACTTTGGAGCCGTAATTCCCATGGCAACAAAAAAGACCTAATTACAACATCTTTGTATCCTACAAAGGAAGAAGCAGATGCTGCGAGAATAGCCTTAATAAGGCTATCTCGTGGCAGAACATTTGCGCCAGTGGATGCAGAGTGTGTAAAATTAGGCAGGCCTGAACAGGCTATTTTCAGCGAGACAAACTATATTGTTTGTTAGTCTCGTTTAACATAATATTAATTTTTAAAATCATTATCAAAATGGCAAAAGAAACAAAGAAACCAGCAAGCACTGCAGTAGCAGTAACAGAAGACAACGTGATGGAGCAGATCAAGAATGGCAACATCTTGGCTGAAGCTAACGTCAAAGCAGCTATTGAAGAGATTCAGAAGCAGAAGGACGAGAAGCAGAAGAAAGAGGCTATGGATATGATCTGTAGAGCTAAGTATCTGAACAACAAGGCTCTTCTTGAACTTCGCGCACGTCGTCGTGAAGAGAAGAACAACAAGGAATACCTCACAGAAACGAAGAATATCCTTGATGAGGTGCTTGGTGGTAAGATTACTCCTATAGAGTACAAGAAGAAGTGTGATGATCTCCGCGAAGAGTTCCGTAAGAAGAACCGCGAGAGTGATAATCAGCTTTCTGAGGAAATGCAGGAGCTGCGAGAGAGCTTTGAAGGCCGCTGGCAGTATTGGTGGGATTAATAATCTTACAAATGCACAATTAGTGTTGGAATTAGCAGAACCTTAGAGTCAGTCTAATTATGGAGATTTAGGTAGTTCAAACGGCTAGAATACGAGTGGGTATTAAATAAACAGAACACCATTCAGTGAATTAACACTGACACAAGAGCCTTAGAGCCACGTGCAACACAAACTGCGAGGACACGCTGTATAATATGTCCAGTTATGATCAAACAATTACAGTATGCGAACCATCGAGTCGGTGCTCCTATAAGGAATCCTCATTGGTGAGGTAAGTAGACACTGTACTGTGTATCAAGAAACAGATACATGTTGATTATACAAGAGTCTTGAACCAGTTATATGAAGCATATTTGTAAAAGCTTTTACGTGCGTTTTAAGACGTTTAAACAAGTCAAGTGGATTAGCTACCCACTAGATGCGTTAGAACGCCTTAGAACGCATAGAAATGGCTTTATTTAGGATCTTTGGGATTGATCACCTAAGGATTCGCTAAGAAAGAAGCATATCCGTATGAGGTATACGACCAAGACGCGGGTTCGAATCCCGTCAGCTCCACTATAAAAATACAAAAAGGGGCTGCATGGTTTTGATTGGCGTGGAAGTAAATACACCTATTTAGTTAGGAAGGATACTGTATAAATTCAAATGGCAACTTTAACGTTGTTGACTATACTTGCGTAGCGTAAGTAACAGTCAGGTGGATGCGATAACCTACCAAAGTGGTTTAGATTCGGGAGAGACAGGAAAATTAATACTGATATATTTTATTCTACTCTGACTGTGGGTTCGATTCCCACCTCTCCCACGATTATGAAGACAGGATATAAAGAGATGCTCCGTAACAGATTACCTGATTACGTTGATTTGGCACTAAAATGGTGTCGAGTTAAAGAGCTTTGGATTAACCTTGCCTATAATTCTCAGATAAATATATACGCAGATAAACAAGAGCGATACAATGCTACTCGCATTATTCTTGGGTTGTCATCAAAAGAGCGTGTGTTTAAGTTTGAGGATAGTATAGACTGGGTTTGGATTACTGAAGAAGAAAAAGCAAGAATGAGAATAGCTATTGGTTGGATCAATTTCTTCAAAACTATCTTTCCGTATATTGAAAATAAATGGAAAGTAAATCTCTCGTTAGGTAAAACGGAACAGGAGTTCATTGACGAACTGTCTTCTGGATACCTAAAAACAGTTAATGATTCTGTAAGGAATAAGTTAGCAGTTTTTATTACTAATTATTTGAAAAAATGATTATGTATTTTCCACGTACAAGAAAGGATTTAGTTGTAGCTCAAGCTGGATTTAATTGTTATGTATATAGTAACAAAGAACTAGTTTTAAGTTATTCTTTTGGAATATCCTTACCAGAATATCGTTTTGACAGAGATTGGTTCAATCGTCATAAAGATGTAGAACAAGTTTTAATCTGGATTTATGAAAACATCGTCATGGTTCTAAAACGCTTAACGTATATTACACTTAATGTATTGATACGAATATCAACGGGCCTTTTGGATAAATGCGATTTAGATAAAAATTTAAAGATTCAGATACATTTACAACTGGTAAGGAAAATCCAAAAAGATTATTGTGAAGAGATCTACAAAGATTTACCTTTTTAGCTATAGATCATTGGGTTGGTCTATAGCTCCTAATTGTGGTCAAGCTATATCCACGATGCGAGTGACACGCTTATAAATAGCTTTATTTGTTTTGAAAAATCCACGTATTACCCCAGAGGAGGTGGAGATTATCAAAAGCGCGCAAGCTGGTAATATATCAGCTTTTAATAAACTTTTTCATCGTTACAAGGGATTCGTTGATACAATCCTATACTACTATCTTAAAGATATGGATGAAGCAAAGGATATAACTAACATTGTATTCTTAAAAGTTTATGAAAAACTCTCTCAATTCACAGACTATGACTCATTTGGAGGATGGCTGAGAATTTTAACAAACCGTACAGCAATTGATTACTTACGTAGTGTCAAGAACCACGCGAAACCTGTAGGAGAAGAAAGTGAAAGACTATCGCTTGCCTCTTCTATATCTTCCGATGAAGATGATCTTGTCAATCGTCTTGCATACGAAAGAATACTCGAAGAATTTGAAAAATTCCCTGCTCACATGAAGCAGATTCTTGAGCTATTCTACGTGAATAATATGACTGTTGTACAAATTAGTGAAGCTTTGAGAATCCCCACTGGAACTATTAAGTCGATTTTATCAAGGACTCGAAAGCAAATCAAAAAATCGTTTAATCAAAATTAAAAAATGGACTTACTTTGGTTTTTCATTGGAATCCTTATTATCTTTTGTATCGGTCGATACAATGAGAGTAATAAGTTGTTTTGGATACTGTTAATATCATTTGTTGGTAGTTTTGCAGTAGCTACAATCATTACGAAAGTGACATCGTATGATTCTAATGGAGCTAAGAAGAAGGAGGTTCAGGTATGTAATCCCACGCAGGCGTCAAATAACGCATCAGGAATATTCCTTTTGGCAGATGCTATGTTAGGAGACACACAAAGCGTACAGCTAAAACCTGCGAGTCAGGAAACGTACATGCCTGAATTACTTTCAATTGGCTTCAATAGTCCGCTCGTTAACAGCGGAATAGTTTACTCACCACTAAAACCACCACAACTATGTTTACATACTTCGATACTTCATGACATGTCATGAAACAATAACAGCATTCAACTAATTAATTAACGTGATATTTTCACAAGTAAATAACTTTTAAATCATTATCAAAATGAGTAAGAAGAATAAAGGCGGAAAGCCACAGTCAAAGTCAGCTAACAAAGCTGCAAACGCAGCTCCTCAGGTAGAAGCTCCAACAGTGGAGATTAAGAAAGAGGAGAAGGTAGAAGAGCCTAAAGTAGAAGAGGTTCAGACACCTGCTAATCCAATGAGTGAATTCACCGAGGAGGTGAAGAAGGCTACAGCACGTGGACTTGATCCAAATCGTACAGTAGACTTGCTTAATCTCAGTCACTCTTATTTCCACGACCCAGATGCTGCAGTAGAGCGTTATGGAATCAAGAGAGAAGTAGCTGTTAAGATGGATCAGTGTACAGCTATTGGTGTTATGACTATGTTTGCTCAGGAAGTAGCTCTTGCTGACACCCCATGGTCTCGTACAATGCGTCCAGCAGTACTAGAGAGTATGGTAGAAGTTGCGAAGGAGATTGGTATAACAATCAACCTCAAGTCATTACCAACTCCTGATAAGGATGGTAACGTAACTATTACCCAAGAGAACGTAAAAATCTCTGCGGAAACTAAGAAGAAGCTTAAGGAGGAGAAAGAACTCCTTGAAGAGCAGCCAGAATTGGATATTGACAAGATTGAGAACAGAGATCAGTTAAAGAAGAGTATTATTATTCTCCTTACTGAGCGTAAAGACTATCTCAGCAACATCCAGAAGGCTATAAGTCTTTATGCGGCATATCTGGAGAAAGAGAAGGCCGACGCCACCAAGGGCATGTCTCGTATCCAATTGTTGCATAATCTTATCGAGTTTGTTGAAACGGCTCCGATTGTAATGAACGGAATTGGTTCCTTTCTTTACTCCGTTACCGCTACAACAAAGTCTCCAGTATCAGCCTTCTGTCACCTCAAGAATACAGTTACAGATCGCGCCACAGGAAAATGTGACTATGACAATCAGTTTATAGCTGATGTTGTACGTGAGATCGTAATCTGGAAGGCTAATATCAAGAAGGCTGAGAACGACAAGTCTATTGAGGCTGTAAAGAAGAATCTTGAGGTGCTCAAGAAAGATGCTAAGAAGAACGAGAAGGCTATCAAGGATCAAGAGGAACGTATCGAGATCCTCAAGAACAACAGTAAGGTATTTGATACAACAATCTCATACGTAACTGAGCCTTCTGCAGACGTTATCGAGTCTTTCTTGGAGAAACGTGCAGAGAAGGATCAGACAGCGATTAGGATATTCAGATCTCTTTCTGAAAGTCTGTATCGTGGTATTGATCTTAAGGGCGTTAAGATGGACAGCTTGCTTGCAAATATGAAGATGCAGGCTGGAGTGATAACAAACTTGTTCCGCGATCCTCATATGCAGTTCGCGAACTATAAGGAGTCTGAGATTCCTGAACTGCGTTTTATGAAGGAAGGTGAAGCTGAGGAACCTAAAGAGGAACCTAAAGAGGAACCTAAAGAGGAACCTAAAGAGGAACCTAAAGAGGAACCTAAGGAAGCTCCAAAGGAAGAGCCTAAGAAGGAAGATGAGCCAGAAAAGACAGAAGAGTCAAAAAACTAATTCAGACTGCCAAAGAAAAGATTCGCGAAGTTGGTAGTCGTATTGGTAAGGCTTACAAAGTCTTGAAAGGCGAGTAAATCTATCAAAGATGAAAAAATTAACAACATTTCTCTGCAGTATGGCATTCGCTCTTAGCGGCGTCTGCCTTGCTGTGAGTAAATCAGGACCACCACCATTGCCTGGAAACATGGTGGCGCATGCGGAGCCTATGAAACCAATATCAGCTCCGTTTTTCTTGAATCAGAGTAACACTGAGAAAGAAACTAAAAGGGACACAGTGTTTACACAAGTAGTAAAACACGACACAGTCCAAGTAACTAACACAAAATTTAAGTACGTTGTAAAGGTTCGTACTAAAGCTAAAGCTGAGACTCCGTATCTCCCAGCGTTTAGTATAACAATACCGAAGGGGAGTTGGGAAACCTCCCATGATTCTACAAACGTAGTATCAGAATAAAAGAACCGAGTGTATACCGTATATAATCGGAGCTCCTGTATATTGTAAGCTATGCGCTTAGTATGCAGGAGCAGCACATTAGTCTCATATAAGGTCTCATTAGCCTTAGAGACGAAATTAACTTGATCCGAAAATATGTTAGCGCTCTCAAAGCGTGAGAAACCCAAAAGATAGGATGGAAGACATTTAAGTGTGAAAAACTTATTTGTATTAGGGAGAGTGTTGTATCAAACCCTATTCATATGGAAATGAGAACCGTCTGGTGATGGAAATATGAGAAGACACGTAAGTTGTGAGTTGACAATCACACAATACTGATACCGTATCGGAAATGTATATTATGATACTATGTATACAAGAACGTTACACGAGATGAAACTATAATAAGAAACCCCGAAGAATATAGTACATGGTATGGCTATATGAAGGCAAGGCCAAATTCTATTATAGAAGTATCTACTAAAACCCAGCTCAGTGTTCCTCTACAACCAAAGTAGAGTATGAAGGAGTGAAAAAATGTATGGAGTATAACAATATCGTGAAGGGATAATACCCACGAAGTATACCGTAACTATGCTGACTATGTAAGTCCCGACTGTTCGATTCAGTTACCTTTTGGGTCACCTTAGGGTCCAGGGATGGGGTAAAACGTCTGATATATGAAGAAGTACGTCCGCCAGGCTTTGGTCGTTTATGCGGGATATAAAAGTAAAATGACTAGCAGGTTGGGCAATACCTGAATGCAGAAATGCTACGCGAAACGAGGCCGCGGTCAAAGTCTGATTTGAGTGTACACAGCTCTTTGGGTGGAGTGAAGATATAAGTGGTACATTGGGAGTGTCGATAAAAACGATTCCTCTACGCGATGATTACGTTACAATCATGTTAGCCGCACTCAGAGGCGATACTGGGAACGAACTTTAATTAGGTAGACCTGATTCCGAATGCCATATTACCAATTGTAATGAAAGATCCGTCAACCTTCAACAACTACAAGTATTAGTGCTTTGCATTATATTTACAATATTATATAGTCTCTACAGAGTAGTAAGCTGGTATATTATATATGAGTAAGTATATAGCTATAGATAAGTATTAAGAAAAGAGAGTTAGAGAGAAAATAAACATGTTTAACAAAAATGGATGTCCCCCGATAGATATACCCCTTTCGTTGTAAGAAAGAAATTGAGTCGGAAATCCGAGTGCCAACCGTAACTTTGAAATAATTATGCAGAATAGTCATTAGAGAAGCAGAGAGTGCAATCGATGTGGTCTATAAACTATAGAGCAGTTATCAGTAAACTGATGGGCAGCAACAGAACTTAAGTACGTCCTTGTAATAAGGATAGGGAGTTAGTGACTCATTAATACATCCTGTCTCGGTGTATTAAAAAGGAATGTTGTGGGTGACAAGGGTAATGATAGGGTTAAATTCCCAAGTGTTCGTGCACTGTCTCGAAGAAATGAGAGATTAAAAACAAATGAGGAAGCAAAATCCAATAGTAAAAACAGCCGTAGCATCTGTGATCCCTTTGAAGGTGAGATGGTTCGATAATGAAACGTGAACTCCAAGCGTAATAGATACACACGCACGTATCTTCTTGAGTACGGAACCTATGGGAGGAGCATAGGGGCAGCGTCAGAAGTATAACTGGCGATTAAGCGGTGACGTTTATAACGAAGTAAATATACGCGGTAGTTACTTTTAAGTATGTGGAAAGTACGAGAAGAAATTACCAAAGTTTTTGTGGGTCAATCGTATGTGGAAACTTACATCTGTATCTCAGCACTGTAACCCTCCGCGAATCCTGAATCATCAGAGACTTTGACGGATACAGAATAGTATACTTCACATATTGTTTATTAGAATTAAACAATGAATTACATAAATTATTGCACTTGATTGTGCACATTCAACATTCAAAGCTTATGATAGCAATTTTAATGATGGGCTAAGTTAATCCTACCGTTGGATTCCCGTTACATGAGTTGAGCTTCACTTAGAGGAATATAGAAATGTAACAGTTAAAATTGGAAGCGTGCTTCCCATTAGAATAGCAATTGAAGTTGATTTTTTCACAGCATTCAGACCCAGCGAGGCAGTAATGTTTTTATAAAGCTGTATTTAGCATAAAAAATATTATTAATTTCATCGTTGGTTTATCAAAAACGATGTCAAAAAGGATGAAAAATTATGGAAACTGTAAAAGCATCAGTAGTAGCAAACAATCGTAAGTCACTCTCAATCGTAGGCCAGAACTTTGGCTGTCAGTATTATCGCCCAGAGGCACGTCAGAACGCTGTTAACTTCGACGAGAAGAAGCGTAAGATTGAGCAGGATGGCAATGTTGAGCTCACAACGAATCGCGCAACAAAGCGTTATCTCGTTAAGGGTTATGACGTAGTGAGCATTCAGCTCGGTAACGACATCACTGGTTCTCCAGTAGTGTTCATTAACAAGGATGATCAGGCAAGTGAGGTAACAATGCCAATCTCTCCAGATTTGTCTAAGGTTGGTCAAGTAACAGAAGACGCTGTATCTAAGGCTCTTCGTGGTGACAAGAGCATCATCTTCTCTGACGTAGAGAAGTTGGTTATGCAGTGTAATGCTGCAAACCAGGCTGAAATCAGCCGTATTGAGGAGCTTATGGCTAACCTCAACAAGGAGGTGCAGTCTCTTCAGAATGCAATTGCTGGTAACATTAAGAAGCTCGATGATTATAATCACGAGATGGCTGCAAGCACTAATGCAGCAAACGGTGTAACCGTAACAATCACAGAGGACTAAACATATGGAGAAGCTTGTATCTGATGCAAGCAAACTGTTAATGCAAGTTCTAATGACTGATTCCAAAGTGTCTGTAAAGATACTTGACAACGCAGACGATGCGGAAAAGTACAAGATTTGTACAATCCAAGATAATGGTACTATTGTTCTTGGAAAGACATCTGTGCGTTGGTGGAATCAGTTATTAGGCTGTCAGGACAAAATTCCATTTGATAGTTTTGCTTTGAAAGTGTGGGACGCTTTGGTAGATTTATCAAGCGGCCTTAACAATAAAGCTATTCTCAATGGTTTATCTATTGAAGTAGTAAAGAAGTCAGTCCGTACAAAGGACTATGACTATGTTGTACGTCGATTATATGATTGCTGGGCTCATGTAGCTCAGAAGAGCGAGGGTTACCAAAAGGCTCTGTCTCCCGAGGGAGGCCCGGGTTCGGCCCAAGACTGTCCTGGTGGTATCTTCGCGTCAGAAAAGCCACGTGAAATAGTAATCAACATCAACGGTACTAAGAAAACAATTCCTTTCATAGATAGTAATGGTGATCAACTGAATATAGGGTTGGATTATGGATTTGTTGGATTTCGTAAAATGTAAGTAATATATCTGAGGATATAGAAGCATAATCCCGAGGGAAAGTGCTCCATAACGAACGTTTATGAAAGATAACAATGAAGTATGATGATTCTAAATTCGGATTATCGTTACTTGGTTATTTACAGTTATCCATTTCCCCGAGGGGATTGGGGTGTGCTTCCTGCGGGAGGTGCACCTCGCGGATTAACTTAAATAAACTTGGTTCGATTCCAAGCTATGAGCAAGTGTAGGTAAATGATCTCTCGAATTCATATTAGTTGTATTTTTAATTTTAATCAAAATCTAATTATGAGTAAGAATAAATCAATTGAATTGAATTCAGCAAAGATCATCAATATTCGTAAGAATCTCGATACTACAATTAACAAGTATTGGAAGATCATTCGTGCGGAAAATGTAATGGCTAAGAAGGCTATTGCAGCAGGCCAGGGTTCTGGCTACGACCTCAAGAGTTTGTACAATGAAATCACACAGATGAGTGAGAAGCGTATTATCATTAAGTGTATGCTTATGTTGCTCAATATGGGTATTACAGAGTTAAACTATGAGGAGTTTAAGAAGACTAACAACTATGCTATTTTTGCAGCTGGTGAAGCTAAGGAGGCTATCGCTCAGCTTAAAATGATTCCTACCATTAATCCTTCTGAGAAGGCTTCTAAAGGTAAGAAGCATATGGGTAAGACTGAATCTTTTACCTCAGCAAAGATTGCATCTCTCATTAAGGAGAGTCAGTTGATGGCAAATAAGTTTGACGCTAAACTCAAGGAGTTTAACGACAATACTAACATAATATGTACTGATAGTATTGCAGAAAAGTTCTCTACGGACTTAGCGGTATAATATCGGCACAAGTATATGGTGTATAAGGACCAGCATTTATGCGACAGTTCGAGGCTGTCTATACTTTCATTTTAAGGCCATTTAGAGGCCTTCTAAGGCGTTTTAATACGTTTCCAGGACAATTCACCGCAGAGGTGAAAATAGCGCCTTAGAACGTAACTATTTAAATCATTATCAAAATGGATAAGAATTTGCAACCAAACATATCAGACCCAAACGTTATATATAACACAGTAAAGAACAATCGTAAAGCATACTTGAAAGCTCACTTCTGTATACGTTCAAAGAAACAACCATGGTACATGCTTACTAAAGGTAAGTGTAAGAACTATGAGGAGCGTATGAAGAGTTGGGGCGCTTGTGTAGATTATTTTGACGTTCCATCAGAAACTAAAGTTATGAGTGAACGAGTTGTTATCAAATGTATTGGAAGTGCAAACTTTATGGAGCGATTAGCTCAGCATAAGCTTGCAAAATGGGTACGCAAAAACCCAGCACCATGTGATGAAATGGATTTGTTTAAGAACGAATTCCTTGAACCATGGAAAGAAGATCGAGATAAAGCTCTTGAACATTTTCGAGACGTCGTAGTTTCGATATATGACAAAACAGTATTACCGTATGACAGCAAAAAGGCATTGATTGTGCCTATGATAGATATGGGTGGAGGAATCCGAACGTATCCAAATATGGACCCAATGACAATTGGTTATCCATTATCAAAGTTTGCTGGAAAACGATTCGTTAAGAAAGATACTGTAGCAGATGTGTGTAAAAAGACGCTTAAACAAGTGTCTAAACAGTATAACTGTAAATCAGTTGACTATACATACGAACGCAAAGTGTTGCTCAGTGTAGCAGCATAACAGTGCTGGTGGTGACCCCCCCCGTCGTACCACCAACACTTTAAAAAGGTAGATTAGCTCAGAGGTTTAGAGTGCTGCACTAACAATGCAGAGTACATGCGGTTCGAATCCCATATCTACCACTTTTAGTATCAACCAATAGTAGAACTTTTTTAAAA
>ERZ1674274.49-NODE-49-length-17290-cov-3.677749_pt1 | contig 17290 bp, 15 predicted proteins | sample MGYA00581195_ERZ1674274 | MGnify/ENA primary metagenome ERZ1674274 (study PRJEB41354, sample SAMEA4873306) | human saliva metagenome | biome: human-associated habitat [ENVO:00009003]; feature: mouth environment [ENVO:08000002]; material: saliva material... | reverse complement strand
CGACCCATTGATTGACAACCGCGACTCAAAGAAGCGTTATCGTGCTGATAATCTCATTGAAGATCAGATTGGTAAGTACGAAGAGAAGATTGAAAAAGAGGTTGCTAAGGCTGCTAAGAAGTTTGGAGACAGCTTTGATGAGGCTAAGTTCCGTGAGACAAACCCACGTGTCCTGGAGCATCAGAAGAAGCGTGATGAACTTCATGCCCGCTATACTGAGGCAATGCAAGGTCCTGACTTGGAGGCTCTGAAGCAGATTATTCTTGATGAAGGCATCGTTGATCCAATCAGTGGAACAAAGAACTGGACAGACGTTCGTCAGTTCAATTTGATGTTCTCTACGGAGATGGGCGCTTCAGCTGAGGCTACCAATAAGATCTATCTTCGCCCAGAGACGGCGCAGGGTATCTTCGTTAACTTCCTCAATGTTCAGAAGACGGGTCGTATGAAGCTGCCATTTGGTATCTGCCAGATAGGAAAGGCTTTCCGCAATGAGATTGTTGCACGCCAGTTTGTCTTCCGTATGCGTGAGTTCGAGCAGATGGAAATGCAGTTCTTCTGCCAACCAGGAACAGAGATGAAGTGGTTTGAATACTGGAAGAAGCACCGTCTTGCATGGCATGAGGCTCTGGGTATGGGTGATGATAACTATCGTTTCCATGACCATGAGAAGCTGGCTCACTATGCAAATGCTGCAACTGACATTGAGTTCCGCATGCCATTCGGCTTCAAGGAGGTTGAGGGTATTCACTCACGTACTGACTTTGACCTCTCACAACATGAGAAATTCTCTGGTCGACAGATTAAGTACTTTGACCCAGAGCGCAATGAAAACTATACTCCATACGATGTTGAGACATCTATTGGTGTGGACCGTATGTTCCTTTCTGTTATGTGTCACAGCTATACAGAGGAAGAATTGGAGAATGGTTCAAGCCGAGTTGTACTTAAATTGCCAGAGCCATTGGCTCCTGTTAAGTGTGCTGTACTACCTTTGGTCAATAAGGATGGTCTGCCAGAGAAGGCACAGGAGATTGTAAACGGGCTGAAGTTCCATTTTAATACACACATGGAAGCTAAGGACTCAATCGGTAAGCGCTATCGTCGTCAGGATGCTATTGGTACTCCTTTCTGCGTTACTGTTGATGGTGATACACTGAAAGACAATACCGTAACGCTTCGTTATCGTGACTCAATGAAGCAGGAACGTGTTCCTGTTGAGAAGCTTCGTGAGATCATTGAAGACCGTGTTTCAATTACTTCTCTGCTGAAGAAGATTGATATTGATTAGGATGAATGGGTGAAACGTTGGTAGTCTGGCATATTATCAGACTACCTTTCGGTCATCCTCCTTTATAAAAAAGAAAGACTATGACAAAGAATTTAAAGACGCTTATCCATCGTTTGACTGGTGTTCTCTGTCTGTGTGGTATGCTGTTCTCGGCTGGAATCTTTGCTTCCTGTACGGAAAACAAAGACGAAGTGGAGGAATTTGCTAATTGGAAGTCTACAAATGATACCTATTGGCAGAAGCTTTATACAGCTACAGAGCAGAAGATAAAAGCTGGAGATACCTCATGGAAACTGATTCTGAACTACACTTTACAGGGTCAGCAAGCCAATTCGGGTGCTACACTCAGCTATCGTCCTGAGGATTACATCATCGTACACGTAGAAGAGACGGGTACTGGGACTGTAACTCCAATCTATTCTGATTCCGTAGCAGTACATTATAAGGGGCAGTTAATCCCATCTACCACCTATACAGCTGGTCTTATCTTTGATAAGTCATGGTCGAGGGATGTCTTTGATGCTTCCACTTCACGTCCTGCACATCTACATGTCGGGAGTGTTGTTGATGGTTTTGCGACAGCTTTACAGCAGATGCACAAGGGGGATCATTGGACTATCTATATCCCTTATCAGTTGGGTTATGGTAGTAGTAAGACTGGTTCTGTTCCAGCTTATTCAACTCTTATCTTTGATTTGCGTCTGGTTGGTATCGCACATGTTGGACAGAAGCTGAAGATTTAGTCAAGTTTTGTGGAGCTCTTTATTACTAAAGGGCTTTTAAAGACTTTGATATTTATGCGTAGGGGCACACGTCCCCGTGTGTCCGTCATACTAATAATGATATCGGACAGACGGGAATGGTGTCCTTCTTTTGTTCTCGTTCATTACTTTTAATCGTTCATTATCCCAATCTATTAGTCCTCTTTTTGTCACAGTGAGACTCTCTTTCAGTAAATCAGTAACCGATGCTTTGCTTGCAAAGATTCGTGAGGGTGGGGTGATGAGTAGGAGTGAGAAGCTCAATCTCATCATCCAACTCAGTATTCCTTCTATCCTTGCGCAGGTCACAACGGTACTGATGTTCTATATAGATGCAGGGATGGTGGGATCATTAGGTGCTGAACCAGCTGCCGCTATTGGTCTTGTTGAACCAGCTACGTGGCTTTTCGGCTCTTTAGTGAGTGCTGCTTCAATGGGATTCTCTGTACAGGCTGCTCACTTTATTGGGGCGAATGACTTTGAAAAGGCACGTGCCGTAATGCGGCATGGATATGCTTTCGGACTGTTTTTCTCAATGATTCTCTTGCTCATCACAGTACTGATAGCCTTTCGTTTACCTGTATGGCTGGGTGGAGGTGTGGATATTCAGCATGATGCAAGTATGTATTTCCTGATATTTTCATTTGCTATTCCATTCCATCTTATAGAAGTTCTGTCTGCTTCTATGCTGAAAGTGTCGGGTGATATGCGCCGTCCCAGTCTTATGGCAATCCTCATGTGTGTGCTGGATGTCATCTTTAACTTCTTCTTTATCTTCCCAACGCGTACGTTAACCATTGCTGGATGGCAGTTGATTGTCCCCGGATGCGGTTGGGGAGTAGCAGGTGCTGCTCTTGGAACATTGCTTGCTTTTGTCTCTGTTGCACTCCCTTTGGCTTATTTTGCAATCTTTCGTAGTTCCATTTTAGCTTGGAAACTGGATGTAGAGCGCTTTGTTTGGCGATGGCAATATGTGTGGAATGCTGTAAAGATTGGAGCACCAATGGCTTTACAGTATCTTCTTATGAATGGTGCACAGCTTGTCTCAACGATGATTGTAGCACCTTTGGGCAACGTAGCAATTGCTGCTCACTCATTCGGAATCACTGCCGAGAGCCTTTGTTATATGCCTGGCTACGGCATCAGTGAGGCTGCTACGACGCTGGTTGGGCAGAGTGTGGGAGCTGATAGGCGTGATCTGCATCGTAGTTTTGCATGGATGACAGTCTTGATGGGTATGGCTGTTATGGCTTTCATGGGCATTATCATGTATATTTTCGCACCGGAAATGATAGGATTGTTGACTCCTGTCCCAGAAATACAAGCCCTTGGCACATCAATATTGCGTATTGAAGCCTTTGCAGAACCCTTCTTTGCAGCAGCTATCGTGGCTTATAGCGTCTGTGTTGGTGCTGGTGATACGTTGAAACCTTCGTTTATCAACCTTGGAAGCATGTGGCTTGTTCGGCTGACACTGGCTTATACGCTTGCATCCCACTATGGTCTTCGTGGTGTTTGGTTTGCAATGGCTGTTGAACTCAGCTTCCGTGGACTGATGTTTATATTCTATCTTTATCGACATCTCAGGCAGAAGAAATCGTAAGAATTTGGTATAAAATGTGTCAGATATGGATAACCTTCATGATAAAGATATTTTATAGTAATGAAGGGAATGCCATTTACGATTATTTCTGGTTGTTATTAGTTATCCATTGTACCATGTATTAACGCTTCTTTTTTTTGCTTTTTAAGCTATTTAGCGTATCTTTGCAAAATGATTCACATTATTATATAATGTCAAACGAGAAAGAATACGACCTTTTAAACAAGATACAGTCCCCTGCAGACTTACGAAAACTGAGCTTAGAGGAGCTTCCTGAGCTCTGTAAGCAGCTGAGAAAGGATATAATTGAGGAAGTTGCCGTTAATCCAGGACACCTTGCTTCAAGTCTTGGAGCTACAGAAATCACGGTAGCCTGTCATTATGTCTTCAATACTCCAGAGGATCGTGTGGTGTGGGATGTCGGACATCAGGCTTATGGACATAAGATATTGACGGGCAGAAGAGACTCTTTCTGCACCAATCGTAAGCTAAATGGACTGATGCCTTTTCCTTCTCCAAAGGAAAGTGAGTATGATACATTCACCTGTGGGCATGCTTCTAACTCTATTTCTGCAGCATTAGGAATGGCAGTCGCAGCTAAACTGATGAAGCAGAAACGTCATGTTGTTGCTATTATTGGCGATGGTGCGATGAGTGGAGGACTGGCTTTTGAGGGATTGAACAATGTGTCGAGCCAACCAAATGACCTCTTGATAATCCTGAATGACAATGATATGTCCATTGATAGGGCTGTGGGAGGTATGGAACAGTACCTCTTGAACCTTGATACAAATGAGACTTACAATCGTTTTAGGTTTAAGATTTCACAGTGGTTGCATGCTAAAGGACTGCTAAATGATGAGCGTCGGAAAGGACTTCTACGCTTAAATAATGCTCTGAAGGCGGCACTTGCACATCAGCAGAACCTGTTTGAAGGGATGAATATTCGTTATTTTGGTCCTTTTGATGGTAATAATGTTGTTGAATTAATACGTATTCTTCGTCAGTTGAAGAGTATGAAGGGACCTAAACTGCTTCATCTCCATACCAAAAAGGGCAAAGGTTACGAGCCAGCAGAGAAGAGTGCAACGATCTGGCATGCGCCAGGTAAGTTCGACCCAGCTACCGGTCAGCGTATAGTACAGGACTGTAGCTGTGAGCCACCGAAGTATCAAGATGTCTTTGGGAAGACCTTATTGGAGCTCGCAAAGAAGAATCCGCGTATCGTTGGAGTCACTCCTGCCATGCCAACGGGCTGCTCTATGAACATAATGATGAAGGAAATGCCTGGCAGAACATTTGATGTTGGTATTGCTGAAGGGCATGCTGTGACTTTTTCTGCTGGTATGGCAAAGGATGGATTGCAGCCTTTCTGTAATATTTATAGTGCCTTTTCACAACGAGCATACGACAGTATCATCCATGATACAGCCATATTGAACCTCCCTGTAGTACTTTGTCTGGACCGTGCGGGTCTTGTTGGAGAAGACGGAGCCACACATCATGGAGCATTTGATATGGCTTTCTTACGTCCAATACCCAATCTTACCATCGCTTCACCAATGGATGAACGTGAGTTGCGGCGCCTAATGTACACTGCACAGTTGCCTGATAAGGGGACGTTTGTTATCCGTTATCCTCGTGGACGTGGCGTTCTGACTGATTGGGAATGCCCTTTGACTGAGGTAGAAGTGGGGACTGGCAGACGCATTCATGATGGTTGGGATGTAGCAGTGTTAAGTATTGGCCCGATAGGGAACGATGTTGAACAGGCTATTCTGCAGATAGAGAGTGCTGAGTCGCCATCAACAAAGGATCATTGTCCGTCAGTTGCTCATTATGATATGCGTTTTTTGAAGCCTTTGGATGAGAAAATTCTGGAAGAAGTTGCCACCCGTTTCTCACGTATTGTTACTATTGAAGATGGTGTTCGCAATGGAGGTTTAGGCTCAGCTGTAACAGAATGGATGAATGATCATGGTTATTTAATTCCTATTACACGTATGGGATTACCTGATAACTTCGTAGAACACGGAACAGTACAGGAACTAAAGCAGATTTGTGGGATTGATGTGGGAAGCATAAAGAAGGTGTTAACATCCGAGAAGGGATAGTTAATACCCCTTGCTTCATAATTGTTTAATAAAGAAAGGAATATAGAATGAAGATTATTATATCTGGAGCGTATGCCATAGGAACGTACCTTGCCAAGCTTCTCTCACGTGATAAGCAGGATATTGTACTGATGGATGAGAATCCAGAGAACCTGGCTAAGATAAGCAATGACTATGACTTGCTGACAATGGAGAGTTCTCCAACGAGTATTAAAGGCTTAAAAACAGCAGGAATAGAGGATGCTGACCTCTTTATAGCCGTTACTCCGAATGAGTCTGCAAACCTTTCAGCCTGTGCTATGGCGCATCAGTTGGGTGCAAAGAAGACCGTTGCCCGTGTAGATAACCCAGAATATGTTGATCCAAGCAATCAGGAACTCTTCAAAAAGATGGGCGTTAGTAGTATTATCTATCCTGAAATGCTGGCTGCAAAGGATATTATCAACGGATTGAAGATGTCATGGGTACGTCAACGTTGGGATGTTCATGATGGTGCTTTGGTCATGTTGGGAATCAAATTACGTGAAACATGCGAAGTACTCAACCGTCCTTTGAAGGAGATTAGTGGCCCTGATGACCCTTATCATGTAGTGGCTATCAAGCGAAACGACGAGACAATCATCCCTGGAGGTAATGATACGCTGCAACTTTATGACCTAGCTTTCTTCATGACAACGAAGCAATACATCCCTTATGTGCGCAAAGTTGTTGGCAAAGAGCATTATGTTGATGTACAGAACGTGATGATTATGGGTGGAGGAAAGACCGCAACACGTGCCGTAAAGATGATGCCGGAGTATATGAATGCCAAGATTATTGAGCAGAACCCAGCTCGTTGTGAAGTGTTGAATGACATTTTCGATGAGGATACACTTGTCATTAACGGTGACGGACGTGACATTGGACTCTTACAAGAGGAAGGAATCCGTAATACGCAGGCGTTTGTGTCATTGACATCGAATGCAGAAACCAATATACTTGCTTGTCTTACGGCTAAGAGAATGGGCGTTCGTAAGACTGTAGCAGCCGTGGAAAACCTTGATTATGTATGCACTGCAGAGAGTCTTGACATCGGAACGATCATCAATAAGAAAGCTGTTGCAGCCAGTCATATCTATCAAATGATGCTGGATGCTAATGTTGAGAATGTTAAATTCCTTATGTCTGTCAACGCCGATGTGGCTGAATTTGTGCCAAGTCCTGACTCTAAGATAACAAAGAAGACTGTTCGGGAGCTCAATCTGCCCAAGGGAGTGACCATCGGTGGACTTGTTAGGAATGGCGAAGGCATGCTTGTCTCTGGTAATACACAGATTGAGGCAGGTGACTCTGTTGTCGCTTTCTGTTATAATGTCGATATGAAGAAGGTAGAGAAACTATTTATGTGATCATGTTAAACCTAAAACTCATCTCTAAAATTCTTGGTTCACTGTTGTGGATAGAGAGCTCTCTGCTCTTTGTCTGCCTCCTTGTGTCATTGATTTACACCAGTGCTGACTTCTTACCTTTTATCTGGAGTATCTTGATAACTGCTGGAGCGGGCACTATTTTCCGTCTTTTGGGACTTCATGCTGATAACCTTTTGGGTCGTCGTGATGCCTATTTCGTTGTTACAGTGTCCTGGATTCTCTTCTCAATATTCGGAACTTTGCCCTTCATGATCAGTGGTTATATTGATAGTTTCACTGATGCTTTCTTCGAAGCAATGTCTGGTTTTACCACAACAGGGGCTACAATCATTGATTTCCCTGAACATTTACCGAAGGGATTGCTCTTCTGGCGGTCATTGACACAGTGGATTGGGGGACTGGGAATTGTCTTTTTCACCATTGCCATCTTGCCTTCTATGGTGGGAGGATCAGTGAAAGTGTTTGCTGCAGAGGCTACCGGACCAATCAAAAGTAAGCTACATCCGCGTCTTAGCACCAGTGCCAAGTGGATATGGATGGTCTATCTCATACTCACAGTGGCTTGTATTCTTAGTTATAAGCTCTGCGGGATGGGTTGGTTTGATGCTTTTAACTATTCCATGACTAGTACTGCTACGGGAGGATTCTCAACCGAAAGCGGGTCAATCATGACCTTTCATTCTCCTGCAGAGGAGTATGTCAGTGCTCTTTTCTGTTTCCTTTCGGGTGTGAATTTTACCTTATTATATGCTTCAGTAGTAGGTTTGAATATCAAAAAGCTACTTGTGAACAGTGAGTTCCGTTTCTATACGATTATGGTTCTACTGTTTACAGCCTTCATAGCCTTTGAACTTGTTTACAAAAATCATTATGATATAGAGCATGCTTTCCGTAGTTCTGTCTTTCAAGTGGTATCTTTCATTACCACAACAGGACTCTTTAGTGACGATGCAGCCAAGTGGCCACATGTCACATGGGTAGTTCTTGCGGCGTGTATGTTCTTTGGTGGCTGTTCAGGATCCACGAGTGGAGGTATTAAGAGTATCCGTGGTGTGATGATGTTGAAGGTTGTTCGTAACGAGTTTCGCCAGATTCTTCATCCTAATGCAGTCCTTCCTATGAAGATAGATGGGGTGAATATCCCGCAATCCAATCGTGTTACGCTATTGGGTTTTATGGGTCTTTATCTTATTCTTACGCTTTTCTGTGCCTTTACGATGATTGCTTTCGGTATTGATAACACGAATGCTATCACAATAACACTGAGTAGTCTTGGTAATGTAGGGCCTACATTGGGTATGGAGATTGGCCCTACGATGTCCTGGGCACAGCTTCCTACCTTCGCAAAGTGGATATGTTCTTTCCTTATGTTGGTTGGTCGTCTGGAATTATTTACTGTATTGGTTCTGTTTACACCTGCCTTTTGGAAAGAGAATTAACAGATTTTACAACAGAGTTGCCTGATAAATTTGTATATTTGCGCCAAATAATAACATAAGAGATTAATAAACTATTATTACAATGAAAAAGAATAAGGTACTTTTTTGGGCTGCTTGCCTATTTTCTGTATTGTCTTTCACCTCTTGTCTGAGCGATGAAGAGAATGATGTACGGAACAAACAGATGACTCCAGCAGAGAGAGTTACGGCGTATAATACGGTACGTGGGTCTTACAATGGTAAGATGAAGTATTTTAAATACAGCACAGATGGAAGGAGAGTGACGGACTCTTTGAACATATCATGTGAGGTAACGGGTGATACAACCTTAGTTTTGAAGAACATCCCTACAAGCTTGTTGGTTGATAAGGTTGGTAATGATAAACTGAAAGCAGCGCTTAGTCAGCTCCCAGCTGTCAATGATACTTGTCGGATTGGGTTCTTCCAGCGTGATCCTGTAGCCTTCTATCTACTCCCACAGTCAATCATTTTCAAGGATTTGGAGTATGATGGAGCAAAGCATGAGGTAGCGTTTGTCTTCCGTCCTATAACTGATTCTTATGCAGTTTATAGTTCTGATAAGAAGAGATTGTTCTTCCAGCTCTACTTAGCAGGCTACTATATCGATAAGCGTCCTTATGGTTTTGCTAGTTTCCCCAATGAGAGTGAGATGCTGTTCTTCCTCTCAGAGCCACGATCATAGCGTATAACAGATAATAAAAGAGAAGCCCAGGACTGGTGAGTGATCACCATCCTGGGCTTTTTTGTTGCTTTGTACAATCGCTGAAAGGGGAGTCTTAAATGCTGAACTGAATGTAACTTCGCCGAACATCACACTTGTGCAGAATGAAGGAGATATACCCTTCTTTGTAAAAACTATTCACAATCACAAAGTGAAAGGTGCTCTTTTGAGAAGTGAAAGATGCCCTTTTGCATTGTAAAAGGTGCCCTTTTGATGTGTAAAAGACGCCCTTTTACAATGCAAAAGGGCGTCTTTTACAAGCCTGTTTGTAAGTTGTTGGTTATCTGTTGGTTACAAAGTGGCTTTTTATAGCTTTTCTGTTATTTCCCATTTCATACCTGACATCACTTTGTAATAAAATCTTCTATACACCCATCTGAATCGCATTGCCTTCTTTTCTCACTCCTTTTCATTCCTCTTCACTGCCTTTTTCTGCTCCTTTCGCTCCTGTTTTTAAAAGCTCCTCTACATCCTTTTCCAATAGTAGGAAAGGCTCTGCTGTCAAGTAACCAACGTTTCTTCTTAGCATAGGGATTATCTCTGTGGTGCTATGGCTATAGCTTGACAACTCATTCCGACGTTGTGTATCATGCACAGCATTGCGGTTTATCTCGTCTTCCCGTTCCCTTATCAATCGGTCACAGATACGTTTCAGTATCGGCACAACGATATTATCGAAGAGATGATGCCCCTGAATATATAAATAGGTGGCACGTGGTGTGACGCCCAATGTACGTAATTCGTCTTTCAGTAGCAGATAGCTCTCCTTTGCTTGTGGGTATTCGTGTTGCAGTTGTCTTATCTTTCGTGATACTTTACGGCGTAACATTTCCAGGCATTCATCAGCACGATGCAAGGAGAATCCGCCTATTTCAGTGATTCTATTGAAGTCTGTGATTGTGAATTGTTTGTAGATGTTACGTCGATAGAACCAGATATTCCAGATGAAGAGTGGGTGAATAATCTCACTGTATCGGTATAAGAAGTCTTCAAAGTTGAAGATGGTGTGATCATTGAGCGTTACTGCCACCGTGACATCATGCAGACTGGGGGCAAAACACTGTAAGTTCTCAATGGCATAAGCATAGGTGTGGAGCACGTAGGGATTGTTGTTCACCTCCGAAGAGACGTGTGTTGTGCCTTGAAGAAGATAGTCATAATCAGCATCTACGCATGCAATCATGTTCTCACCAACCTTTTCTGCAATGAGATTCATCAGTACCGACTTCTTTCCTTTGGTCAGATTCTGCCGTGAAGGGAGCATCACTTCAAAGTATCGTTCCTTGTTTTCGAACCTACTCAGCACTGTTCTCCAGAAGAAAATATCGTCATACGCCTCAACGTATGCCACAATTTTGCGCCTGGAATGTTTACCGTTGAGCTGGTTAGCTGCGGCAAAATAAGCTGACGAAAGATTGTCCCTCAGTGCTTTACCCATGTTGTCGGCTTCTTATTTATCAGTAATGTCAGTCACTTCCGTTACCTTATCCATCCATCCGTTCATGATAACTGCAGGGCTATGGGTGGTCAAAATGATCTGGACATTGGGATTCAGCTCAAGAATCAGGTCTATGAGACGTTTCTGCCAGTCAATGTGCAGACTCACTTCTGGCTCATCCATGAAGAGTACATAGTTCTCATTGTCTTCCACCAGTACGGTAAGCAGGATGACAAGCATCTGCTTTTCTCCACTGGATAGCTGATAAGGGAAGAGTTCTTCACCCATCTGTGAGAACCGAATCTCATTCTCTGTACGGATAATAGTCTTACCAGTCTCCGTGAAAAGGTCGTCAATAATATCCTGGAAACGCTTTTTGGGAGTAGAGATAAGCTGTGCTTTTTCTGCAGAATCAGCCTCACCACTCTGTAGGGCTGCAATGATCCGATTGCCAATGTTCACTTGGTAATCAAGATATTTGCGTTGTAACTGGAACAATTGCCAGTCAAGTTCCGTGGAAAGGTTCGTATCCATCTTGCTGATACTGTCTGAATTCATCAGCGGACGATCGAAGGAACGGATGATGTCATAGCGTATCCACTTGGCATCATCAGGGCTAACTTTCAGTCGGACACCCTTCAGTAGATGGCTCGGAAACTCACCACCTTGTGACAATCCGCGTACCACCTTATTTAAAATGGTACTTTTTCCCACGCCATTAATACCACTGAGGATATTCACTTGTCGGTCAAGCGTCCAGCGAATGTGTTTCTTCCCACTCCAGAGAGAGTCTATCTCAATCTCCTCTATGTAGTCAGCATACTTCTGCATAATCGTTATTTCATCTGTATTATTATACTGCAAATATAGTATTTTATATTCAAAACACGACAAAAATACGACATTTTAATGTAAATACCACGATTATGGTATACGAAATAACACATAATAAGTATTCCCCATTCAGATAAATAGCCGTACCTTTGCACCCGTTAACAGGTAACAAAAGGCTGAATGCCCGATGTGACATGTAACAAAAAGAATTAATATCAATAAATGTATTAACCGTTTTCCCGCTGCCCTCTCATTAAGGTCCACGGTAGGAAAACAAAAAAAGGAAACTCAATTATGGCAAAACAAAAGTATCACTTCGAGACACTTCAGCTTCATGTAGGTCAGGAACAAGCCGATCCAGCAACTGATGCACGTGCTGTACCTATCTATCAGACCACCTCTTATGTCTTTCATGACTGTCAGCATGCAGCTGATCGCTTTGCTCTTAAGGACGCAGGTAACGTATATGGTCGACTGACCAACTCTACACAGGCTGTTCTTGAAGAGCGTGTTGCAGCGCTCGAGGGTGGTGTTGCTGGTCTGGCTGTTGCTTCTGGGGCAGCTGCAGTGACATATGCCATTACCAATATAGCCAATGCTGGCGACCATGTTGTGGCTTCCAAGACCATTTATGGTGGTACTTATAACCTCCTTGCACACACACTTAGCAAGTTCGGCATAACTACAACGTTCGTTGATCCAGATGATTATGAGGAGCTTGAAGCCGCTATCAAGGACAATACTAAGCTGGTTTATATTGAGACATTGGGTAATCCTAACTCTAATATCTCGGATATTGAACGTTCTGCAGATATCGCACACCGTCACGGATTACCTCTGTTGATTGACAATACCTTTGGTACTCCTTACCTGATTCGCCCGATTGAGCATGGTGCTGACATCGTTGTACACTCTGCAACGAAGTTTATTGGTGGTCATGGAACGTCTCTTGGTGGTGTCATCGTTGATGGTGGAACATTCGATTGGAAGAAGAATCCAGAGAAATTCCCAGGTTTCAACAAGCCTGATGCTTCTTATCACGGTCTTGTTTTTGGTGATATTCCTGCTCCTTTTGTTACCCGTGTACGTACGCTTTTGCTGCGTGACCAGGGTGCAGCCATCTCTCCTTTCAATGCTTTCATCCTCTTGCAGGGGCTTGAGACATTGAGTTTGCGTGTGGAACGTCATGTGTTTAACACACTGAAGGTTCTAGAATATCTGGAGAACCAGCCTTTGGTGAAGAAGATTAATCACCCTGCTGAGGCTTCTCATCCTAACCATGACCTCTATGAACGTTATTTCCCGAACGGTGCAGGTAGCATCTTTACGTTTGAGATTGACGGTGATCAGCAGAAGGCTTTCGACTTCATTGACCATCTGAAGATCTTCTCTTTGCTGGCTAACGTTGCTGATGTGAAGTCGCTTGTCATCCATCCACTGTCAACAACGCACTCTGAGCTGAGCGTAGAGGAGGCTGCTGACCAGGGAATCTACCCAAGTACAATCCGTCTTTCTATTGGTACGGAACATTATAAGGATATTATTGCTGACCTCGATCAGGCTTTTGAGGCAGTAAAGTAAGAACAAAAAATTGATTGATATGACAAAGATTATAAAGAAGCTCACCGAGCTTATAGGGAATACTCCTTTGGTTGAACTGGATAAGTTCTCGGCAAATAAGGGTCTTGATAAGCCTGTTATTGCTAAGGTTGAATACTTCAATCCAGGTGGTAGTGTGAAGGATCGCATTGCATTGGCAATGATTGAGGATGCAGAAGAGAAAGGATTGCTCAAACCAGGAGCTACGATTATCGAACCAACGAGTGGTAACACGGGTGTAGGATTGGCTCTTGTGGCAGCTGTTAAAGGCTATAAGCTTATCCTGACGATGCCTGAAACGATGAGCATTGAGCGTCGTAACCTCGTGAAAGCATATGGTGCTACGGTAAAACTGACCAGTGGTAAGGATGGTATGAAGGGTGCTATTAAGGCTGCAGAGGAGTTACGTGACTCTATTAAAGGCAGTGTTATCCTCCAACAGTTTGAGAATCTTGCTAACCCAGAGAAGCATTATCGCTCTACAGGTGAGGAGATCTGGCGTGACACTGATGGTAAAGTGGATATCTTTGTGGCTGGTGTTGGTACTGGTGGTACGGTCAGTGGCGTTGGTAAATACCTCAAAGAGAAGAATCCAAACGTGAAGATTGTTGCCGTAGAGCCAAGTGATTCACCTGTATTAAGTGGTGGTCAGAGTGGTCCACATAAGATTCAGGGTATCGGTGCAGGCTTCATTCCTACTACTTACAACGCTGCTGTTGTGGATGAAGTGTTCCAAGTTGAGAACGATGAGGCTATCCTTGCTGGTCGACAACTGGCACAACAGGATGGTTTATTGGTAGGAATCTCGTCTGGTGCAGCTGCTTTTGCTGCAGTAGAGATTGCCAAACGTCCTGAGAACAAGGGTAAGACGATCGTTACTTTGTTCCCTGATACGGGTGAACGTTACCTCTCTACGGTGCTTTATGCCTTTGAGGAATACCCTCTTTAAGGATAACCTGTTTTATAATATATATGCAAAAGGCTGCCTTTGTCGTCCTGACATTGGCAGCCTTTGCTCTTTCTTACCAGTTCAATGGTAGAGGGTGTGAGTCACATAATACGTTGGTGGGGGTGTAAGGAGTGTTTTTTTCGATGGAATAACTTGGTCGTATGTGATAAAAAGTTTACCTTTGTACTATAAATCAAATACTGTGGTGACAACCTGTTTCAGTTCGTTATACATTGGATATGTGTAGGAAGAGTGGGGTAGGAGACCATGAAAATGAAATTATAATACTCATGATATGATAAGATTTTTCGTTACTATGCTTTCTTTGTTGTGCTTTACAATAACCTCTCAAGCACAAATAAAGACTGAAAAAATTGACTTTACGAAGATGAGTGGCCGTGGTATAGAGGTGAAGAATATAGATCGGCCTGGTGTGATACTTCTGTTTGATGGTGGAGAGGCTCAATATGTACCTGCTTTCTACGATAAAAAAAATAACGAAGAAGCAGCATTGAGGATGTATTATGGTAATATCTTGACTGTGAAAGGTAAGCAAAGTAAGATTAAAGAAATCCATTTTAAGTTTGCAACAAAAGCTAAAACAAAGCTTACTACATTAAAAGTAATACCAAAAGGCATGATGTCTCTAAAAAGAATAAAAAAAGATATAGATATTTGGAGTAGTCTTAATGGAGTTGATTCTGTTATGTTTATTTTAGGAGATGGTAATCAAGTTCGTATTAAAACGATAGACATTGTTTACGAAGCTTTACCGAGTGATTCTGTCGTTCTTACCATCTCTGCAGCACGACATGCAACACTTTATTACAGCAATAAGGCTTTTACGATTCCTCAAGGAGTTGTTGCACGGACGTATAAGATAGAAGATAACATGCTTAAGTTGAGTAAAAAGTACGTGTCTGGGGATATTCTTCCAAAGGATATGGCAGTTGTCTTGGAGGCTGATGAGGGTCGTTACACCTTTTGGATGACGGAGAAACAAGGAGAAAAGGATGAAAAGAATGTCTTGAAAGGTACAGACGACAAATGTCAGACAACTGGTGGGACAATTTATTATGGGTTCTCTAACGGTAAAAGAGGCGTTGGTTTCTACTGGAGAAAGGCGGATGGTGGAGCTTTTGAGAACGGTGCACACAAGGCTTACATAGCTTATACGCCTTCCTCATCAGCACGAGCTAAGAGTTATCTTGTGTTTGATACTGCTACAGGAGTTCACCTTATGGCATTTCAGGAATCACAAATGGAGGATGAACCAACCTATAATCTTGCTGGACAACGTGTCGGCAAAGACTATAAAGGCATCGTAATCATCCGTGGGAAGAAGTATCTTAGGAAGTAATCATCTGACAATAAATATCATAAAAACATGGAAACTTACGTTATACCATTAACTACAATCTATGAATCTTATCCCTATCCAGCCTTGTTAGCTGGACATTCAGATACTCTTCATTCAATGGAAAGTGATGCAGAAGTGTTTAATGAGGTAGATGGGAGTGCGCAATTATCAAAAGGAAGTGTCTTCTCTGGTGTTTCAGATGATGATAGTACTGCTCCTACTTGGGATGATTGAGACAAAAGAAATAAACCTAAACAATATTTTATAGAATGAAGAAGACTTTACTTGTAATAGCTACCTTGCTGATGAGTTATGTCGGTATGGCGCAAGAAACTTACCATCCTACTGCTGAAAACCTGAAAGCACGTGAGCAATTTCAGGATGAGAAGTTTGGTATCTTCCTGCATTGGGGACTCTATTCAATGGTGGGAGCTGGTGAATGGGTGATGACAAACAGGGATATTAACTATAAAGAATATCCTAAGTTGGCTAAGACTTTCTATCCATCAGAGTTTGATGCAGATGCATGGGTGAAGGCTATCAAGGCTGCAGGGGCAAAGTATATCACCATAACAACACGTCACCACGATGGATTCTCACTCTTTAAGACAGCCACCAGCACGTATAACTTGGTGGATGGCACTCCTTTCAAACGGGATATCATCAAGGAAATGGCTGATGCTTGTCAACGAAATGGTATCAAACTCCACCTTTATTATTCTCACTTAGACTGGGGAAGAGAAGATTATCCACAAGGAAGAACGGGACTTGGGACGGGACGTGACAAGGGAAAAGCTAACTGGTCAAGCTATTATAAGTTTATGAATACACAACTGACGGAGCTTCTGACACATTACGGACCTATCGGTGCGGTGTGGTTTGATGGTTGGTGGGACCATGATAGTGATGCTAAACCATTCGATTGGCAGCTTCCTGAACAGTATGCAATGATTCATCGCTTGCAGCCACAATGTCTTATTGGTAACAATCATCACCAGACTCCTTTCCCAGGTGAGGACATTCAGATCTTTGAACGTGACCTTCCGGGTGAGAACAAAGCGGGACTATCAGGACAAAACATCAGTCGCTTACCACTTGAATCATGTCAGACCATCAACGACCATTGGGGGTATAACCTCACTGACGACAATTATAAATCACCAAAGGAACTGATCCATATGCTCGTTCGTGCTGCAGGAAAGAATGCCAATCTCCTGCTGAACATCGGTCCAGAACCTGGTGGTGCGTTGCCTTCTCTTGCGCTCGATCGTCTTCAGGCTATAGGTAAATGGCTAAACAAATATGGTGAAACGATCTATGGAACACGTGGTGGCATCGTTGCTCCACACGACTGGGGCGTAAGTACACAGCGTGGTAACAAACTCTACATCCACATCCTAAACTGTTCTGATTCCAGTCTCTTCATCCCTACTGGCAACCACAAAATCAAGTCTGCCATCGTCTTTGGTACCAACAAACGTGTGAACTTCACAAAGACAGGGAATGGTATCACCCTCAACCTCACCACCGTCCCCACAGATATTGATTATATCATTGAGTTGACGTTGGGATAGAGGACATCTTAGCTTTCAAATACAAAACCTGCAGCAACAGGATGGTTGCTGTGGGTTTCTTTATATACAAGTAGGATTTTCTTTCTCAAATACATTTCATACTGATTATCAATAACTTATACTTGTATGGTACAGAAATATTTCCTCAATTTGAGTAGTATTGATTAGAATACATAT
>ERZ1674274.46-NODE-46-length-17478-cov-5.549044_pt1 | contig 17478 bp, 12 predicted proteins | sample MGYA00581195_ERZ1674274 | MGnify/ENA primary metagenome ERZ1674274 (study PRJEB41354, sample SAMEA4873306) | human saliva metagenome | biome: human-associated habitat [ENVO:00009003]; feature: mouth environment [ENVO:08000002]; material: saliva material... | reverse complement strand
GCCTTTGTGTGTTCTGTTCTTCTGTGTAAATCTGTGAGAAAAAGAACGCACCCTCCATGTGAGAAAGAACGCTTGAGAGTTGCTGGGGAGTTTTATCTCTCACAGAGCACACAGAGTTAACAGAGCCTTTTTGCGCACAGTTTCGAGCACACAGAAGGCCTCCGGCATACAGAGAACACAGAGCGTTACTGCCAAAAAAGGGTGTTGGGTGATAGTTGTTAGGTGTTGATGATTAGCTAAAGATGGGTGTTGGGTGATGGATATTGGCTGTATGGTTCTGTGAAATCGGTTGACTTAATGTCTCTGTGGAATGCTGTGTGTTCTGTTCTTCTGTGTTTTTCTGTGAGAGAAAGAAAGGTCCTCCGTGAGAGAAAGAAAGGTTCTTTGTGAGAGATAGATTACTAACCATGCAAATAGGAAATGTCAAGATATTTTATAGGCTATTCCTCTCTACAATCGAGACGGGGTCGAGCTTGAAGCAAGAAGAGGCCCTTATGCGTTCAAGAACATGCTCTTCTTGGTCCAAGAAGGGCGTCTTCTACGAGCAAGAAGGGCGTGTTCTTATGTGCTAAGTATAACTTTCTGATTTCTTGTAGGTTATAAAAGCAATCGCAAGGTACGTTATACTCTTATTTAGAGGAAATTTCTTTCTTTACAATGTAATGATTTTTTATTACTCTATAAATTCTCCTCTTTCCCAATTTTTACCCAACCTTCAGCAGTAACGCTCTGTGCGCTCTGTATGCCGGAGGCGTTCTGTGGATTCGAAACTGTGCACTTAAAACCTCTGTGACCTCCGTGTTCTCTGTGAGAGATAATATTCCCCAGCGAATCTCAAGCGTTCTTTCTCACATGGAGGGTGCGTTCTATTTCTCACAGAAAAACACAGAAGAACAGAACACACAGCATTCCACAGAAGGCCTCCGGCATACAGATATCACAGAACCTTACAGCCATCTTTAGCTGAAACGCTCTGTGCGCTCTGTGAGAGAAAGAACTCTCCAGCGTAAGAGAAAAACCTTTACGAAGTATGCAAGCAGCCCAATAGGGGTAACTCCACATACTACTCCCCTCTCCATTCGGAGAGGGGTTGGGGGTGAGGCAGATTTCTTCCTCCTCCCTCACACCCCCCTATACAGTTCGCTATAGGCTTGGGCCACCTTGATAAAGTCGTGGTGCTTGTGGACATACTCATAGCTTTGGCGGCGGAGAGAGGGGACGAGAGAGAGGTTGTTGACCAGCTTTGTGAGTTCTTCCACACAACTCTCGTAGGTGGGGAGGACGTTGATGATGGGGTGGAGGACGGTCTCGTTGAGGATAGCATAGTTCTCTGGTTCGCCGCCACCGATACAGATAATACCGTGGGCCATGGCCTCTAAGGGATTCATCGAGGGCGTGTAGCTGTAGAGCTGGTCCATGATAGCATCCGAGCCCAGCATCGTACGTACGTATTCATCAAAGGGTAAGCCCGTTACAAGCTTAAGGTTGAGTTTGTCGGGATACCGTTCTTTCACCGTCTCGGCCGCTCGCAGCATGATATCCGTACCTTTATAAGCCGACCGATGCTTACTAATTCCGATGAAGAGGTTCAGTCGGTCTGGTGGTGTGTCAGGTATATTGGGTCTCTCACCCACCACGATAGGGAAGGGGATAAAGACCGTCTTCTTCGGGAAATGCGGTTCGTAGCATCGCCAGTATTCGTAGAGTCCTGTCACGATAGCGTCGCACTCGTTCGCCATCAGTATGTTGAGCCGTTCCTTCTCCGTACCAATCCAGTCCTTGCGCTCGGCCTTAGCCTCCTCGTTCTGGCGCAGTTTGCTACCGATATTAAAGTCGCTATAACGCAAGGGCATCGTTGTCGAGCACGTATCTACCCAATAGTAATCCATTCCGAAACCACAGAGTATCAGCTTCTTATTATGCTTCTTCAGATAACGAAATATCGAGCTGAGGCGTTCGGCTTTAAGTTCAAAGAACATGGGGTTGATGAACTGTACGACATCATAGCCTCGCAGGCGTGGCAGCAGGGCATAGATTTTAGCCAATAGGCGCAGTCCACCGAGTCGACCAGAGGGTCGAGCGACATCGATGTCACGTGGGTAGTTCTTCCAGAAGTCGCCATTTGAGACCACAGTCACCGTGTGTCCTAATTGGCGCAGACCCTTTGCCAGTGTGTTGTGTACGTTACTATATTCGCCTAAGAGGAGTATTCTCATTCGTTGTGGGTGTTCTTTCGCAGAGGGAGAAGGGCTAAGTTGCTTTTTAGATCGTCCTGTTCTTGTGTTCTTATTAGGCCATCATAGAAGTCTCGGGACGGGTCGAATGTAAGGCAGTCAGTCCTCTTCTCGTAGATAAAAATTACCGTTTCAGGCGTAAGGTCATCAATAGTATTCTACGTCCGAAACTACTGTTTGTCATTCTTCTAAACCATTTATACTTACTTGTATAATCCTTGTCAGGCAGCGGGAAGAGCCCATGCTGCGAGAGACGTTGGAGTACATGGTTGAGGTGGGTCTCGTCATGTGTGAGCGTGATGACATTGTAGATCAAGTCCATTGACAGTTGTGCGATGCGTCGTTCCATAGCGATACGCTCCTTAACAGGGAGGTGGTCCACCCCTTCTTGTAGTCGGTAGATAACCTGTTCGGCGTCAGCAAGGCGTCTGATGCGCCACCGTCTGTCACGTCTGTGCATGATTGAGCCCTCGCGTTTACGGTAGTAATAAGCCTTGTTATGGGTTGTGTAGATGCTTTCAGCACGTAGCATGAGTTGTGGGGTAAACTCTTCATCCTCATGGAGCGTACCCTTCGGGAAGCGAAGGTCGTGTAGTATGTCCTTATGAAAGAGGAATGTACAGACCGAGCCGTTTATGTTGTTGTGTGTCATATACTCCGTTCCACTAACCGGACCCTGTGCGTCAGCGAGCGGTTTGACCGTCGTCTTATCCGTAGACTCAAACAGAACCATGTCGGCCTCTTGGTATCTAATGATGTCAAGGCACTGCTCGTAGGTGCTTGTCAGCAACATATCGTCGCCATCAACGAACTGAACAAAGCTGCCTTCAGCCAAGGCCAATCCCGTGTTTCGGGCCTGTCCTAATCCTTGGTTAGGCTGTCTGACGTAGATGATGTCGGCCGATAGGGCCAGTAACTCATTGATAGGCGAATAGTCGGCACCGTCATCCACGACGATAATCTGGCGTTCGGTCTCATTGAGACTCAATGCCAAAATGCTGTTGACACAGTCTCTTAGTATATCAATAGACTCGCTATAGTAAGTGATAATGAAGCTTACTAATGGCTTATCTTCCTTATTTTGTGAATAAACTGGTTGAGTTGACATAAGCGTTTTAATCCTATTAGGTGGAGAATAAAGAGTTTCAAGGTTCCTTTGTAGGGTAGGACGGGTAGGAGGGGAGCGGCATGTGTGGTCTCATAGACATCCAACTGAATGTTAACCAACGCCTCGTAATAGGCAGGAGTCAGTTCTCCCCATAGATGAAGGTGCTTGAGATGCGCCTTGAGGAGGTCGGTCAGTTCCTTTCCCCCAGCCTTTGCGGTGATGCCTCTGTCGTTCTGACAGTAATAGTACAGGCCCACGGCAGTTGTTGCCACTACCTTTGCCCGTTGGAGGAGATAAGGATAAGTATAGACATCTTCGAACACCTTGCCCACAGGGAAGCGTATCTCAGAAAAGAGATCACGTCGGAAAATCTTATTACAAGCGTAGGTGTGGAGGTGACCACCTCGTAGCCAATAGTCGCGAACAGAGTCGACTGGTGTATCGTCGAAGGTCAGCAAGCGTTCTTTCGACGCACATCCATAGTGCAGCAAGGCAGGATATTCAAGGATGTCGTAGTCGGGGTGAGCAGCTAACACAGCCATCAAGGCCATATAGGTACCCTCGGCAACGAAGTCATCAGAGTCGACAAAGGTAAGATAGTCGCCTGTTGCCACGTCTATCCCTGCGTTTCTCGCAGCCGAAAGACCCCTATTTGTCTGGTAGATAAGCTTACAGTTCGCTCTGTCGGCCGTCATCTCCTGTGCAATCAGCCGTGAAGCATCCGTCGAACCATCATCAATGAGCACCACCTCCATCCTGTTGTCTATCTGAGCCAACACACTCCTCAAGCAGCGACGAAGCGTGTCTTCAACGTTATAGATAGGTATGATAATAGATAGACTCATGTGATAATAGTTTGATGCAAAAATAATAAAAAACTTTGAAATGCGTTAGTTATTATGATGAAAAAAGCCTCTAATACTGACAGCTACCTACATATCTTAAAGTACATCAGCCTCTTTGGTGGTGTACAGGTGCTGAATGTGCTGATTGGTATCGTCCGTAACAAGTGCGTTGCAATGTTACTTGGACCGCAGGGAGTCGGTCTTATCTCTCTCTTTAACTCGTCAACAAGACTCATAGGCGACGCTACGAACTTCGGTATCCCTATGAGTGCTGTGCGCAATCTGGCTGAGGATTACGACAAGGGAGACGAGGAGAAGCTGACGGCCGACATTGCTGTCGTGCGCTCATGGAGCTTGCTGACGGCCTTGTTAGGTCTTTTTATCTGCATAGCTCTCAGTCCGCTGCTAAGCCGTTACACCTTCTCATGGGACGGCCACACGCTTCACTTCGTACTGCTCTCGCCTTGTGTTGCACTGACAGCATTAGCGGGGGGCGAACTGGCCATCCTTAAAGGCGTCCGAAAGTTGGGTGCTTTAGCGGCTATATCGGTCTATAACGTCCTCGCAGCCTTGCTACTCACCGTCCCACTCTACTATCTTTTTGGCGACACAGCCATTGTCCCTTCGTTGGTGTTGATGGCCTTGGTGCAACTACTCCTAACCATTGTCGTGTCCTATCGGCTCTATCCTCCACACGTCTCCTTGCGTAAGTCGCTATTAGACAAGGGTTGGGGCATGATACGTCTGGGCACAGCTTTCGTCCTCGCAGGCATCTTAGGCTCTGGAGCCGAGCTGATCATACGTAGTTATCTGAACAATGTAGCCGACATCTCGACCGTTGGCTTCTATAATGCAGGGTTCATGATGACGATGGTTTATGCTGGTATGGTGTTCTCAGCGATGGAGACCGACTACTTTCCTCGGCTCTCTGGTGCAAATAGCTTACGGTTCACTTTCAACCAGATCGTCAACCGTCAGATAGAAGTGACGCTCTTGCTCATCTCGCCTCTACTGTCTTTTTTCCTCTTGTTCCTGCCCCAGTTGATTCTCTTCCTTTATTCTGATAAGTTCCTCCCAGCCCTCGGCATGGCACAGGTGTTGGTCCTGGCGATGTATGTAAGGGCTATTCGCCTACCCGTAGAATATATCCCTTTGGCCAAGGGCGACTCCCGTTCTTATCTAATCTTAGAGGGTCTGTATGACCTCCTACTTGTTTCTCTCGTGCTACTCGGCTTCTGGAAGGGACAACTCTTCGGTGCTGGATTAGGCGCAGCAGCAGCAGGAGTGATCAATCTCGGCTGTGTCTACGGCTATACGTACGTACGTTACGACTATCGACTGTCGTCTTCCGTGGTGGTCTATACGCTCATTCAGATGACTATTGGCCTCCTCGTCTTCTTTTGTGTACGTTCTGAACATGACAGCCTACGCTGGGGAGCAGCCCTAACGTTGTGCCTCATCAGTACGATAGTCTCCCTTCGTGTGTTGAGATCGAAGTCAGGACTGTGGAACGCCATGATTAATAAGGTGAAAAATAAGTTTACTCGCCATGCCAAAGATTAGTATTCTCGTTGCCGTTTATAACTCGGCTGCCTACTTGCCGCAATGCCTTGACTCCCTCTTAGGGCAGACTTTGCACGACATAGAGGTGCTTTGTGTCGACGATGCATCAACCGATAACTCCCTTGCCATCCTACGACAATATGGCGAGAGAGACACTCGTGTGAAGGTGTTTGCCCTCGATAAGAACCATGGGATAGGCTTTGCCCGCAACGTGGCACTGTCGAACGCTTCGGGCGAGTTTATCTGCTTTGTGGATAGTGACGACTGGTTAGGCCCCAATGCACTTGAGGCTGTCTGCAAGACCTTCACCGACGACGTTGATAGCGTACTCTTTCAGGTTGTCCTCCACTATGCTGATGGGAGCGAGAAGGTCTATCCCATGCCCCCTTTCGAGGCCTTGTCGGGTGAGAGAGCATTTGTCGATAGCCTCACATGGAAGATACATGGAGTCTATGCCATCAGGGCAGCTATCCACCATGCCTACCCTTACGACGATGCCCTACGGACGTATAGTGACGAGAACATAACACGTATTCATTATCTAAAATCCCGTAAGGTAGCGATCTGCGAGGGTGTTTACTACTATCGGCAGCACTCTTCTTCTACCACACACAGGGTCAGTGTGCGCCGTTTCGACTATCTCTTAGCCAACGAGCGTATGCGTTGTCAGCTCGTCGCCATAGGCACCTCCGAGGTCAACCTCCGTAGTTACGAGACGATAAGATGGCAGAATTTAGTGGGGTTATACCTCTTCTATTATCTTCATCGGCATGAGCTCTCGTCCACCGACCGCCAAGAAGCCTTGTCAGTCATGCGCCACGTCTGGCAAACCATCCACCTGCAGCAGGTGAGTCCGTCCCTCCGCCGCAAGTTCGGCTATATCCCCTTCCGTCCTTCATGGCTCCTCTTTCGTCTGCAAGAAGAGCTCTACTTCACCCTCCGTGCGCTTGTTGGGAGGAATAAGGAGGTAGAGTGAAGCCTCACCCCCAGCCCCAACTACAGCCTCACCCCCAGCCCCAGTTGGCCCCTCCCCCTTCCCCTCCCCCAAAGGGAGGGGCGTAATCACCGAGGTTACCCCTACTTCGCTGCGTGTGTCTTGATAGGAATGTGAACCCTCGCCGACACCTTTATGACTAATCATTAACACCTAACAACTATCACCCACCACCCATCTATGGCTAATCCTCAACACCTAATGCCCAACACCCAACACCCACCTTTAGCTATAACGCTCTGTGAACTCTGTATGCCGGAGGCGTTCTGAGGGCTCGAAACCGTGCGCAAAAAGCTCCGTGAACTCTGTGCGCTCTGTGAGAGAAAAACATATCCAGCATAAAAGAAAAACCTCCCCACTGCGAGTCTCAAGCGTTTTTTTCTCACAGATTTACACAGAAGAACAGAACACACAGCATTCCACAGAAGGCCTCCGGCATACAGATATCACAGAACCTTACAGCCATCTTTAGCTGAAACGCTCTGTGCGCTCTGTATGCCGGAGGCGTTCTGTGGGCTCGAAACTGTGCGCTTAAAACCTCCGTGACCTCCGTGTGCTCTGTGAGAAAAAAAATATCCAGCATAAAAGAAAAACCTCCCCACGACTCTCAGGTGCGTTCTTTTTCTCACAGATTTACACAGACGAACAGAACACACAGGGTTCAGAAAGATGATGGCCCCTCCCCCTTCCCCTCCCCCAAAGGGAGGGGCGTGATTACCGAGATACCCCTATAACAAGGGTGTACGCTTCGGTTTATCCTCATATTGGCAGCCCCATAGGGGTAACCTCACATTTCACTCCCCTCCCTATGGGGGAGGGGCCAGCTCCTCATGGGCTCGAAACAGTGCGCAAAAAGGCTCTGTTAACTCTGTGAGCTCTGTGAGAGAAAATACTTCCCAGCATGAGAGAAAGAGGTGATAAAAATCGGTGAGCGAACCTTTCGTGGGGTGATATGTGTTATTTTCAATGCGCATGAAAAACATTTACAAAGAGTGATGAGATAGACTTTTATTTACGATGGAAATATTAGCAAGAAGGAAGAATATAACACACATGAATTCAGAGAGTTATGAATACGAAAGAAGGATATGCCTTTCTTGCACCATGAAGGGCCTTTCCAAGCATCAAGAAGGGCGTGTTCTCGAACGTTGAAGGGCGTCTTTCACAACCTTGAATGGCCTCCCTTATATTTAAGAACTATGAAAATAGCTTACAAACACACCCTGCTTAATCCACCAAAGCAACTCTGCCTCATCCACAACCCCACTCTGAACTGTCCACACCTCCTGCTTGTATCACCACAAACCCACTCCTCCTCGTCTACGAAATCATGGTATATCACCACCAACCCTAATCTGTGTCGTCCATAAAACCACTTCTCCTCGTCTACGAAATCATGGTATATCATCCCCAACCCTAATCTCTATCGTCCACAAACCCATTTTGTTTTGTCTACGAAATCATGGTATATCATCCCCAAACCTAATCTGTGTTGTCCACAAACTCACTTCGCATCGTCTACAAGCTCATTCTGTATCATCCGCTGCCCCATGGTATTTCGTCCACGAACTCACTCTGCGCTCTCTCCAAACCCTCCCTACATTGCCTTCGCCCCAATGTTCTCTACTCGTTCGCCCAAGGTCTTCTTCTTCAAAACACACAAAAAAAGAAGAAGCAAAAAACTACTGTCTTTTACTTCTTCTTCTTTAATCTCTATTTTTCGTTCTACACCCCTTATGCGTGATTACCCCATAATAGGTAGGTCGGCTTTTATTCCCTTCTCGTTTCGAGGAGAGGATGGGGTGAGTCCGTCTGTTTGCTAATCTTAGTCGCCAATGTAGATTGGACGTATGCTGTACATATCTGTTTTTGGAGGGTAATCATTACCAACAGTAGGATTACCAACAGTAGAAAGTGAATATTGATTCCCGAGCATACCGAATACAAATGAGTAAGCTTGGGTCTCCTTTTTGTTCTTGTCTGTATGTAAATGAGGGTCTGCTGTCCAATAAATTCCTCGTAGTCCTGGATAAATCAGTTTAGGGTCACCATCATTATAAGCACCAACAGAACCTGCAGCAGGGAAGAAAATACCTTCGTTGATTCTCTCTTTTGTAAAGGCATACAACTGACTTTCTGGTAATTTCATACCTCCCTTGCCTGACTCCTTCAATTGACCTTTATTGGTAATAACACCACTTGCATTCCTTTGCACCGATACACCATTAGGTACAGCATATCCATGCGCAACACCATCAGGAATGAAGAGAGAACCATAAACCCTATGTCCACCAACGTCAATATAACCAGCATACTGTGTAGTGTTAGCCATGAGCTTCTTAAAGTCGTCCATTGTAGGTAGTCTCCATTTATGCTTTGATGCATAGTAGGCAAGGTCACCAAACTCGCTATTACTATCCAAAATCTTTTCACTTATTCCTGTTGTAGAATGAGAATAATGTGGTCTACTTGCGTTAGCGTAGTTATGAGCCTTAGAGATATCTCCCCAACGGAAGCGGTCAAACTTGACAGCATCAGGATTTAATCCTCCGTTTAATCCAGGAATATCATTATCTGGGTAGAAGTAATCCCATGGATTCTTAGCAAGGTGATAACCATCTACCCAGCCGTCAATCTTCTCACCTGGAGTGTATTGTAGGTTGTATTTACCCCATTTCACACCTTCAACTTCTACGTATGGAGGGTTTGGATCATATTTCTTAACCGCAACTACATAACGGTCGTAGTTCGCTTTCTCTATTGGTAAATCCACACCAACAGAGAAACGGTAAGTCTTATTGTCACTTCCGACAACAGTAAAGGTTGGTTGGAAATGATCCTCTGGGAATACAGCTACAACAAACGAATCAAGTGGAGCTGAAGGAGTAATAGTAATATCACCCTTCTGTTTCTCTGTCAATTGACCTGTACTCATATCGAAGATACCACTTGTGATAACATTCGAAATGGTAAGTTTCTTTAGGTTCTTAAGTTCCTGTCCATCTGCTTTGAACTTCAGACGAAGCACAGCATACTGCTTCTTCATCTGCACATTACCTGTTACATTATTGCTTCCAGGTGTTGTCCTAACGTGTGTTGTACCATAACTGAAGTCAAAGTATTTGAGATTCTCTAACTTACCATCTTGTGGAAGCTCCACAACATGTCCATTCTCAGACAAATTACTCTTATTTAAGTTGATGTCTACCTTGTACTGTTCGTGACCGGCACTTTGCTGATAAGGGAAGAAAACAGCAATCTCGTCATTATCAGCACAAGTCACATCACCTTCCAACAATGTATTAGCACCATTGCCTTTTGCTACTAACTCATCAGTACCATCAGGAGAGGTTAAGTTATAAACTATAAATTTGTCACCCTTTCTCCACTGGTTACCGTCTTGCAGACTGATATAAGAACGAGTCATCGCATTATCGGCAGATAAAGTTAATGAGCGCTTTGCAGTCTTTGTAGGACTAATAAGAGTATTCCCTTCATTGTTCAAATCGCTTGAGCATGACGTTAAGCTTATGGCGATGATACTGAGGATAATACCATAAATGTTCTTTAATCTCATGAATACAATATTTTTTTAATGGTTCGTAATTAATCTTCTTCGTAGAAAGGAAAGCTTGTTTTAGCCGGATTGGGATGATTGCCTCCAGCATTGGAGTTGTTAAGCTCATGCTCACCATGAGTGTTATAATTCTGATTAGATGCACCTGGGCTTCCTGCCAACATAGCATTCTCTACAGCCATGCTCATACACACGCTGCATGGTTTTACATAATCTTTTTTCATTTTAATTGAGTAATTTAATTGTATTGTTTTGTTATTGATTTCCTATAGTGTATAGCTCTTGTAGCTTGCCATCTGAATACGTTATAATAATAAGGAATATGTTTTAATTATCCTTTAAATAGCGATATTATTTAGCTGTGAGGACTACAAAGGTACGATAAATTTATTAAACTGGATGGGACGTTTAGTTAAAATAACAAAGTTTGGTATATATTTAACAAAACTATACAGAATGATGATACTTAGACAGGATGACATGTTTAGACAGAATGAACTTTTTAGACATAATGACATAATGACAAGTTTAGACGGGAAGAGGTGTTTAGACAGAATGACATAAGGACATGTTTAGACAGAATGAACGGTTTTAGACATAATGACATAATGACATGTTTAGACAGAATGAACGGTTTTAGACATAATGACATAATGACATGTTTAGACAGAATGAACGGTTTTAGACAGAATGACATAATGACATGTTTAGACGGGGTGAACGGTTTTAGACATAATGACGTAATGACATGTTTAGACAGAATGACATAATGACATAATGTGAACATATAGTAGACTGTAGGGCGGAGGACAGGTCGACGAGGAGACAGGGGGGACACACGTGGGGCAATAAAAGACAAGGTAACAGATGAACAAGTTCTGGGAGTAACAGGGGATAAGGGTATGACAGGGTGTGAGGAAGACAGGGTAACAGGGAGACAAGCATGGCTTTTAGTAACACAAGCATGGCTTTTAGTAACAGAGGGGAGGGTGTTTAGTAACACTTTCGGAGGGAGATACGGGGATAGGGGAGGGCGAGAAAGAGGACGTGAGATAAACAAAAAAGCGACTCATTGAGCCGCTCTTTGTATGGTTAGAAAGCCTGACCATTACCAAGCAGGGCTTTTCAGCCAAGGGAGGAAGTAGTGTTTGTCCCAAATGTTGCGAGTGCTATTTGCATTCTGTGTAATACCATTAGGGCTGAGATCATTGTACTGTGATTTCTTTTCGTATGGGTTTGTTGCATTCTTAGTGTTAAGCCAATAAGTACCTAATTGGAATGTTCTTACGATGATATCTTTCTGATCTAATCTCTTCCAAAACTCTTCGTGGCACATGTAATAACCTGCTACATTCATGGATAAGTTATAGTTTGGACCTAAATAATAAGTCTCTACCTTTATCTCACCAGATGTTGCCTCAGGAGTTGGGAACGTCATTCTGACAGCTACTTTATAATTATTTGTACCATTAGGGTCTTTGTTACCAAACGCTTTAAAGTACATAATGGCATACAAAACATTATATCCTGGCTTGGTGCAGAACCAGTTAGAGAACTTTCTTTGCTGTCCATTGATGTCCACATAGTCACCATGACTGTCTGATGTTATTGCGTATCCATACTCATTTCCGATGTCATATGAAGGTACACCACCCAACCCCTGTTTCTGGTTTAACTGTAGCTTTGGGTTATTAAAGATAGGAATAAACTCAGAGTACTTAGGTAATCTATATAGTTTACTATTCAGAGAAGGGTAGTTATTATTATCAGTTTGTGTTCCCTCAGCAATATCCTCCGCTTCAGTCCTTTTCTTTTGTTGCATAGCATTACCCTGTCTATAAGCCCACAAACGCTCAATAGGCAAGGTTGGGCGTACTATTCTTAGTGTCACATCATAGCTGGAACCTTTCTTGAGTTCGTCGCTGAAGCTGGCTAAGAGGTAGCGGTTGTTCATGAAAGGCTTCCAAGTATTAGGATTGGTAGTGTACACAGACTTATCGTTTGTGTAGTTTGTTCGGTTTGGGTCGGTCACGTCTACCTTACCGAAAAGCAGGGTCTCATTGACAATACCACCATAATTACTCGTCTTCTTATAGTCTACTGGCATCAAGCAGAGGAGGAAACCACGGTTAGTCTTCGTCTTTGGAGTGGCTTGCGAAGCACCCTTATAGCTATTAAAATAGATGTAATTGTTGAGATCGCTTTGTCCTTGACGAAGTGAACCATCATCTTTAGCTGACTCATAGTTTAGCTTGATATTCGTTGTATAGTGCTCTGCGTTATACTTCTTGTACTCAGCCGAAGTACGCGTAATAGCCTTTGTGCTGTTTGCCTGCCAATAAGAAAATGCCAAGTCAGCATCGTCAGAGACGTTATTGCCGACGTTGAACTTATATGAACCCGATGAGCAGAACGCATTACTCTCTAATGTCAACTCACGATTAATCTTTGTAGGAAGGGTCATACGGCTTTCCAACGACAGAACAAGGAATACTCCTTGTGGCTTGAAGACCATCTTTTTGTTCTCATCATAGAGCTTTAACTTATTTCCCTGCTTAACGATGTGACGCCAAGTAGTTGCGAAAGGACACGAAGTAGTAAACTCCTTATCCTTTTCTATCACGTTGATAGTAGTCTCGGTGTTCACTTCTAAGTCGTCACCTTTCTTCTCTCCACCGCCCATAAAGGCCATGATATACCAATCGCCACTCGCCAGATTGCTCGTAGTAGACAGTTTGTTAAGATGGAGCTTCACGTCGGAACCTTCTTTTGTTACCGACCAGTTGGCCTCGACAACTTCTTTTTTATTATGCGTCTTGTCATAAAGCACGACCACGGAAGGCATTGTCTGCTGTGTGATATTCAGTTTTGGATATAACACAGTCTTCCCACTAATATTCTCCTCGCTAACCTTGAAAGGCATATTAGCCCTTGTCTGCGCTTGGTTTTCGGGATTGTCAGTGCTTGCTTCTATGTCTACGTCGTATGTCTTTACAGCTCCCGTAGAAGAAGTTGTACCTGTGTTTGAATCGTAGTCTACATTTGTTTCGCTACACGATAGGCATAGCAATGAGGCCAAGATAGCCATTGAAAAAACTTTTATGGACATTGTTTATCTCTTTCTAAGTATTGTTATAATAGTTTTATTCGTTATTAAAATCACCTGTCAGCGTACATTCTTGTGTGCTGCATGAGGATTATTGATCGTCTATTTCGCCCGTCAAATCTCCGGCATAGTTAATATCCTCAATACTTGCCTCTGGTCCTGAACCCGCTAATAAAGTTGCTGTCTCAACAGCAATGATGCTTATACACGGTGTAACATACTTCTTACTTCGGTTTGCTGATACTCCACACATCTGAGCGTCTTCGTTTTTTTGAAACATAATAATATCGTATTAAAATTTAATCGTACATTTATAGTAAGCGCAACCACCTGTTGCTTAACTACCTTTTATCCTTTCTGCCCCATCCGCTTTAGGGTCACTCCTTGATTTCTAAGCATGCTAAAAATAGCAAAACGGACTGCAAAGGTACGAAAAAAGATAAACAAAACAATAGAATAATTACAACTTTTTAATATGCGTAAACGATATTCTTTCTTGTCCGTGGGTGTTTTCTGTATGATTTTCAAGAGTTTTCCAATCCAGTCCTGTTTAGCTGTCATGGGCAATGAAGGCAACGAAGAAAAGTGGTTGTGAGGGCTTTTTCTTTCGCTCTTAGTAGCTCTTTATATTCTATTTTTAGGGAGATTGCACATTTAATAGCTGCTGTAACTCTGTATGAATAAATCGATTATAAGCCATGAAAGGCGATAGTAGCAACAGTAATCTTAATCTTCATCTATTTACGTTACGATTGTTTCTGCCACTAATGCGCCATTGTTCCCCTCTGATTTAGCAAGGACAAACGGCGAGTAATAGTCAAGTTAGCCCCTACAATTGATATTTATCAATAATGAACAGGTATTAATAGTCTTGTACAACTTTATTGCATAAATATTTGTTAATATCAGGACAAAGTACTAACTTTGCACCTCGAAATTAATCAGAGGTAGATTGTTATTACGAAATTAGTAGATTTAAGACAAGTAACAACTATTTTTAGACGAAACAAAAAAACGATATTAAGTTATGAAAAGTAATGAATTAACGACGTTAGAGCTTATTGCGACTGGTGCGAAATGTGCTTATCAGAAGCCATCGTGTGAGGTTCTCAGTTTAGAAACTGAGTCTATGATTTGTGGTAGCGGTGTGACTGGCGAGACTGACAATACGAATGTTAGTGAGGACACACAAGATCCTTGGAACACTGGTCAAAATGATTAAATGTTAGCATTATGCATAGCTTGTAGATGACAACTAAGTACTCTATAAGTAGGTGCAACGATTGTAGTAAATGAATTAATCAAAGGTATTTTTAATACGTATTAAAGGAATAAAGAATGAAAACGAAAATTCTTTTGTCACTTATTTGCATGGCAATATCACTCTTTACAGCGTCTTGTTCTTCTGATGACATAGTGTCTCCAGAGGCAAAGGAGCAAATGTTAACACTCACCGTTTCAGCTGGTACAGAAGATGAAGCACCAGCGACAAGAGCTGAACTGACTGAAAGTGAAGGTTCTAAAAGTCAATGGAAGTGGGAAAGTAGAGACCAATTGATGCTCGTTATAACCAATGCTGGTCAGAAAACTGTTCATACACTCGCATTGAAGTCTACAAAGCATGACGGTCTCAGTGCTGAGTTTGAAGGTCAGGTTCCGGCAAGCAGCATAACAGAAAATAGCACTTACCGCTTTTTCTATATAGGTAAAACAACCGATGGTAGTGCCGACAGAACAATTAGTGCGGATGACCTCTCTAAGGGGTACATCAATATCGACCTCTCTAAGCAGACAGGTAATCTTGCTGATTTGAAGCAGAACTGTGTTTTAATGGGTACAGGCAAGGTTGTTACTAATTCTGACGGAAAGGCAGTTACCGTGGGAAGTGTTACATTGAAGAACTTATTTGCTGTGGCTCACTTTGCTATTACTGCAGCCGACAATACACCACTTACAAAGGTTGGTCTTCGTGGTAAGGGCGTTTACGCTTCAGCTAATGTAGACTTGAACAATGGTGCTGTAACAGGTGTTTCAGAAATTGGTACAGAGATTGACCCAGAAACAAACATCTTCTTTAATGGTAAAACCGATTTCTATGTAACTTTCGTTCCAGGTAGTGTTGCTCCATCTTTCGATGGCTATTACGCTGGTTCATATTCGAGTGTGGTTACCTCTACACCAGAGACACGCAACTATGATGCAAGCAAGTCATTTGTTTATTATAAAGGTGCTAAGGCTAAGTTCTCTGTAAGTGGAACCCAGCAAGTGGCTATTACAAATGGTAATATGCAGTATGTTATGCCTATAGCTACCTATACATACAATATGAGAGCCAAGACCCTCGAAGCTAACAAGCTCGTAAGATGGAAGAATTCTGTTCCACTTAAGATTAAGGGAACTCTCACACCACACCCAGGCTACTATCAATTAGCATCAGAGCAGTGGGAGATGGCAATGCCAAAAACTTCCAGAAAAAATGCAACTTACACTTATGAAACTATACAGATGGGGAGTCAACTATATGTTTCTCCTGAAAAGTATCGAATTTTCGACTTGCCGTCATGGGGAACTCTCAACTATCCAACATTGCTCAATAATACATTTTCTGCTACAAGTGATCAAGAAGTAAAGAAGTACGACTATGGTCACATGTTGAAAGTTGGAAACCAAGATACACGTGTCATGACTTCAGACGAGTGGAAGTATCTTATGACTGATGAAATCAATATTGCTTTGCCACATAATAATCGAGTATGGAGAGAATCTGGCGTAACAGCTGCTAAATGGGCAAGATGCCATATTAAAGCAACATCGGAGCGCGCTGACGACCCTGTATGGTTGCGTGGTTGTCTTATCTTCCCTGATAATATGCCAGTTTCAGAGGCTAAAGCATTGTTCAAAAGTTTTCAAGCGTTTGGTCATTGGTCAGAAGCAGATAAAAACGAAACAACATTTGACAAGATTAGAAATAGTGGTGCCGTATTTATTCCATTCACAGCTTATAGAGAGAGTGGTAAAAGCTTGTTAAAAGAATGGGGCAGACATGGTAATTATGCGACTTCCTCACGTAGTGGAAATAGAATCCTTCATGTTAAAATTACACCTTTAGCGATTGGAATTTACTTCAAAGAAGGAACAGATCCAGATCAGGGTTGTGCGACCCGTTTGGTACAGGATTATTAATTTCTTTATCCGATAACGTTCGGATTATATAAATAAGAATCGGTCATTATGATTTCTTGTTGTCTTAAGGCAGCAAGAGGTTGTAATGACCGATTTGCTTTTGTTCTTTTGTTACTCTGTCTTCCCTTTTATCCTGTCTTGTTTTTACTCTGTCTTCCTTTTTTGGTCTTCCGCAATTGGGAGTGATACCTTTTGAGATTAGAACTTTGAAGAAAGGTCACACAGAGAGGGGGAGAACACGGAGGTTTTATATAGCAGAAATCGTTAGGCATAGAGGCACCGTTGGTGCGTGGAGGAGCAGAGGATATTTGCGAGTGTTATTAATGTTTTTGTCTACTTCATTACAAAACAATGGTTTGCAAGATTTCTTAAAATGTTTATTACCCAAGCTATCAGCAATAGCTATCAGCAATACTTACAATTCGAACGTAATTTGTGCCCTTTACAAAAGCTGATTGTGAAAAAAATAGACTAAAAGGTGAGTCTTCCCATGAGGTGAGAAGTAATCACGATCCCCCTGTAAAAACATTTGTTTATTGTGTACATTTCGTCTTAGTGTGTATGTTCTCTAATTTGCAATTCGTGTCATTTGTAGTTCTTTCAATCTAAATGTATTTATTCTGTTTAAAACTTGATTATTCTGTCTTCTTCGATTGATCAAATGAATATTCTGTCTTTCAATTGTTAATCTAATGTTATACGTCATCAAATAAAGTATATCTTAAAGTTGCTACTACTTAACGAATAAGAAAAGTATTATTGTGGCACAATAATGTCTATTTTTCTTGGAGTTGTATTATGAAATGCTTAATTTTGTAGTTAATACTTTTGGCAGAATGTTCTATAAATGGAAATGATAATTCTAATT
>ERZ1674274.30-NODE-30-length-19734-cov-2.804004_pt1 | contig 19734 bp, 19 predicted proteins | sample MGYA00581195_ERZ1674274 | MGnify/ENA primary metagenome ERZ1674274 (study PRJEB41354, sample SAMEA4873306) | human saliva metagenome | biome: human-associated habitat [ENVO:00009003]; feature: mouth environment [ENVO:08000002]; material: saliva material... | reverse complement strand
TTTGTTTTTAATTTCTTTTTAATCTGTATCTGCTGTAACAACGAAATGGACATACTACTCATTAACAATGAAAGAATTATCCTTTTAGAGACTCTGTTACAACATATCTATTGTAGAATCACTGACCAAACACTTTGGACTTATGACCTATTTATTCTCTATTTCATCAACTACGCTTCCGTTTATTACTCAACTTCAGCCTCGTGTACACGTGCTAATGAAATGAAGACAGCACTCAACATGGTGAATACCAGTGCCTGAATGAAGCTTACAAGTATCTCAAGTAACATCATGAAGATACTCATTCCCACACTGACAACCGTCATTGACGAACTGAGTATCACACCCATCGTCGCCATGATAAAGATGATACACGTCAGAGCAAGTGCTATTGCGTGTCCTGCCATCATGTTGGCAAAGAGACGAACCATCAATGCGAACGGTTTAGTAAAGATACCAAATATTTCAATTACCGGCATCAATGGCACAGGAACCTTCAACCATGCAGGTACATCAGGCCAAAAGATATCTTTCCAATAATGCTTTGTTCCAGAGAAATTCGTTACTAAGAACGTACATATAGCAAGGAAGAATGTAATGGTAATGTTACCCGTTAAGTTACCACCACCCGGTGGGAAAGGTACTATACCCATGATGTTTGCAACGAAAATAAAGAAGAAACAAGTAAGCAAATAGGGAGCATACTTATCTGATTCCTTACCCAATGTAGGCTTGATCACCTCATCATAGACATACATTACAAACATGTGCATCAGTCCTGTGAAGCCTTTAGGAGCCTTATCCGTAACCTTATGCTTGCGACACCAGCTTGCTGGAATCAAAATACACAGCACAAGAAGGATTGCATCAATGAAAAGTACACACACCGACTTGGTGATTGAGAGGTCCAAAGGTCGTACTTCCGTCCCATCTGGTTGTAATTCAACAATCCTACGTTCGTAGTTACCTTTTGTAGCAATGAACAAATTCGGATTGTTCTTACAAGGACGATACCCTGCATGTGGACCTTTCTCTATTGGTTCTTCGGCAAAATCTTCTGCCCAACCAGTGTACCAACCGTCTGATGTTTTCACAATTACAGGCAAATTGATAATCACAGGCTTATCACCAATATTGGTTACATGCCACTCATAAGAGTCTTTGATGTGTCCCCACAATATACCTTGTAGGTCAACTCCGCCTCCTTTGCTCTCTGACGCAGCTGCACCAGGAACCAAAAGGAAAAGCATCAGTACCATACAAAGTAAATGCTTGAGATATTTCATGCGTTAGTTTTTAATTTTATTGTTCTTTTCCAATCTCGCGAAATAGATCGTATCAAATGCCAGAAGCACAAGATAGAATATCATAAAGATAACCGCAAAGCTGATAATCTCCTGTCGATTCTTTACCACCAAAGCATAAACCAAGATGACTAAGAATGCTAACAACATGCGTAAAGCAGACGCTGCAAGATAAAATTTACCCAGAACAGCAGGAGACTGTATGGCGATTGCTTTCCAAGCTCCACCATAGATGGAAGCCGTAAGGAGTGAGAATACAGCACTAATGGTCAGCATATGAATATAAGAAGAGTGCATAACGCACTGCACGACGAGCATGCCAATGAGATAAAGTGCAGCTATCAGCCACAGACTTATCTTATAATACTTCTTATATACCTTATTATAATCCATTCAAGCTACGCCTTCTTATCTGCCTGCAACCTTTATACTTCAACGCAAAGGCTTACATCATTCTTCTTTACCTCAACGAAACCGCCAACGATATGAAGCTCCTTTTTCGTGCCTTTTACGCTATATACTACCCTACCAGCATCCAGTGTAGAGATGATTGGTGCATGATCTGTGAGGATTTCAAACTCCCCTAATGTTCCAGGGACCAATACACTATCCACCTCACCACTGAAGATTATCTTCTCGGGAGAAACTATTTTAAGTGTCAACATAGACAATTCAACTTTTATTTCGTCAGAGAAGTGATTATGCCTTCGTTGCTTCCAAAAGTTGCTTAGCCTTCTCCTTAACGTCTTCTATCGTACCAACATTAAGGAAAGCCTGCTCAGGGAGGTCGTCAACTTCACCGTTAAGGATAGCATTAAAGCCCTTAATGGTTTCTTCGATAGGAACCATAACACCCTTAACGCCCGTGAACTGCTCAGCAACAGTAAATGGTTGAGACAGGAAACGCTGTACACGACGGGCACGGTTTACAACGAGTTTATCATCATCTGACAACTCATCCATACCCAAAATGGCAATAATATCCTGCAACTCATTATATTTCTGCAACAACTGCTTTACTCTTTGAGCACAGTCATAATGTTCCTTACCAACAATCAGTGGGTCAAGGATACGTGAAGTACTACCTAATGGGTCCACAGCTGGATAAATACCAAGCTCCGTAATCTTACGACTCAACTCGGTTGTAGCATCCAAGTGCGTAAAGGTTGTAGCTGGAGCAGGGTCCGTCAAGTCGTCAGCTGGCACATAAACAGCCTGTACTGATGTAATTGAACCATGCTTTGTAGAAGTGATTCGTTCCTGCATTGCACCCATTTCACTTGCTAAAGTTGGTTGATAACCTACGGCTGAAGGCATACGACCCAACAAGGCAGACACCTCAGAACCAGCCTGTGTGAAACGGAAGATATTATCAATGAAGAACATGATGTCGGCTGCTTCACCATTCTTACCACCATGATCGCGGAACTCCTCTGCAACTGTCAGACCAGACAATGCCACTGAAGCACGTGCCCCAGGTGGCTCATTCATCTGTCCATAAACAAGTGTTGCCTGTGATTTCTGCAGTTCTTCGGAATCAACAAGTGACAAATCCCACTTCCCTTCATCCATTGCCTTACGGAACTTTTCACCATAACGGATAACACCTGATTCCAACATATCACGAATCAAGTCATTACCTTCACGTGTTCGTTCACCAACTCCGGCAAATACAGAGTAACCATTGTGTCCCTTTGCAATGTTGTTAATCAACTCCATGATAAGCACGGTCTTACCTACACCAGCACCACCAAAGAGACCAATCTTACCACCTTTCATATAAGGCTCAAGCAAGTCAATCACCTTAATACCCGTCTGAAGCATCTCCTTATGTGTAGAAAGATCCTCAAACTTCGGTGCCTCACGGTGAATAGGATAAGCTCCCTCCATCTGCAATGCAGACATACCGTCAATTGGCTGACCAATAACATTCATCATTCGACCCTTGATCTGCTCGCCGGCAGGCATGACGATAGGACTACCTGTTGGTACAACCTCTAATCCACGTTGCAAACCATCAGTGTTGTCCATAGCTACACAGCGTACAGTATCTTCACCAATCTGCTGCTGAACTTCGATAATCAAATCTTGCCCATCAGCCTTCTTTACACGCAGGGCATCATAAATATTAGGCAAAACCTTCTCTGGATTCTCTCCCTTTGTATCGAAATAGACATCGATAACAGGACCAATGATCTGGGAGATACGCCCATTAATCTGTGACATAAATATCTTTATTGTTTTTTATTATTATTTCCTATATATAATAAGGTGAAAACCACGCTTATTTGATTCATCATCAGATACTCAGTTCATCAAGAACCTTAATGAGTTTTCTGTCGAATGGCTTGTCCGAACGAATGGCTTCAGACAGTGGGACATAGACTACTTCGTTGTTTCTTACGCCAACCATAATATTACGCTGTCCCTGCATGATGGCTTCTACAGCTCCAACACCCGTACTACTTGCAAGGATACGGTCACGTGCTGACGGACGTCCACCACGCTGAAGGTGCCCAAGTATTGATACGCGCACATCATAATCAGGGAATTCCTTACGTACACGATCCGCATAATACATAGCTCCACACTTTGGACTCTCAGAGACAATGACAATACAGCTTCTCTTAGACTTTCTGATACCACGTTCCATGAATCGTGCTAACTGGTCTACATCCGTTGAATCCTCCGGGATAATAGCAGCTTCTGCACCACTTGCGATAGCTGAATTCTGTGCAAGGAAGCCCGCGTCACGACCCATTACCTCAACAAAGAAGATTCTTTCATGGCTCTGAGCAGTATCACGAATACGATCAACACACTCCACAATAGTATTCATCGTCGTATCATAACCAATGGTACTGTCCGTACCGTAGAGGTCATTGTCTATCGTACCCGGCAAACCGATACAACAGAAATCATGTTCCTGTGCGAACTTCATTGCACCTGTCAACGAACCATTACCACCAATAACCACCAAGGCATCAATACCTTCTTTTACAAGATTATCGTATGCAGTCTTACGTCCTTCAACAGTTGCAAAGGCTTTTGAGCGTGCAGTCTTGAGGATTGTACCTCCCTGACCAATGATGCCACTGACATTTTCTGTTGTGAAAGGCTTAATATCATCTGTTATCAAACCATCATATCCACGATAAACAGCCTTTATTTCAAAGCCATTGTAAATACCAGCTCTGGTCACTGCACGTATAGCAGCATTCATTCCTGGTGCATCACCGCCTGATGTCAGAATACCTATTGTCTTTATCTTTGCCATTTCCGTACTCTTTATCCTTTTAAATAAATCTTGCACAAAGATAAGAAATAAATGACATATAAACAACACTGATTACAAAAACTTAAGAATAAGTCCCAAAATAAATGTTGTATCTATGGTAAAATAGGGCTTCCTCCCATAGAAAAAACTTTTTAAAATACTTCTCTACCCTTCCAACGTACTTGCCATTTAATGATGATTAAGCAACAAACTCTCATCAGGACAAGCCATCATCTACACATAAATTCAGCTTTCATACGTGACAGCATCATAAATACTACACTTCTGGACAGGAGAGAAAACAGAGAAGTATAATGTGCATTATACTTGCAAACACTGCCCATATTATTACGATAAAACCCCTAATTTAGTTTTAATTATAGTTGCTGTCACTTTTAACACTTCGTGTATTCAGTTTATTATCAGGTGTTTAAAAGCAAATAAGGCATGACAGAAGTGACAGTAAAACTGAAAAATGAGTTTTTATCTGCCCTCACTACTGTCAAAGATAAGCATACTTATCGCTACTTATATCCATTGAACATTTAGCAGACAGAAGAAAATCAAGTGCTATAAAACCGCTTAGGGTATTGTCTTCAAAAAGGTAATGACATCTTCTTCTCATCAGAAACCAACTCTCTATGTCCAACACCTGGTGGAAACTATGGCTGAATCACCCTTCCTCTAACAACAAAGTTACTTGAAAACAGCAAGATTTTACAATGTGTTAGCCCTCCCGAACAATTGGTGTTTACCATCAGCTCCACTGGTGCGGAGCATCAACACCAGTGGTGCGGGGCTGCAGCACATAAGTAAAAGACCGTAAAACATACCGTACTTTATCGACATGACATAATAAAAAGAGTAATCTTTCAGAATAAAAAGAGTATTTTTCAAAAATAAAGAAAGTACCCTTCGGAATAAAAAGAGCACTTTTTAAAAATAAAGAAGACAACCTTTCAGAATAAGAAGAGCAATCCTTCAAAAATAAAGAAAGTACCCTTTAGAATACAAAAGGGTAATCCTTTAGAATAAAGATGAGCAACTTTCAGAAAAAGAAAAAGCAATCTTCAGAATATAAAAGAGCATGCATTGTTGTGTCAAAGAAAACAAACTCAACAACACAGAGCTATTTTATACCATACAAATATGGGGTATAAGCATTAGCATCAAGGATGATCAAAGACCCGAAACAAGTCTTAAACCTTTTGTTCTATGTTCTTATTGAAACATCCTCTCAGCCAGAAATATAACTCTTCCTGCATACAAAATAACTTCCATGAGCATCTAAAGGGTATATAACCGAACTTCCGACAAATGTTATTGTCCAATAAACGTATGTCTATCGACTGCCAAACATGCTTCATTATCTCCTTTCCATACAGTCTATCAACCATAGATAGTTCCTCACGATGCAGGTAATAGAAGAAGTAAAGACCCACAAGATTCAGCCAACGCACGTTCTCATAACGACGAATCACATCAGATGATGCACCGATATTTATAAGTTGATTACGCAAAAGTTCCTTGGCAAGAAGGGAATCAAAGCGTCTTACACTCGCACGATGCGTCACCGAATCCCCATGCTGACGGTAAAAATAAGTACCATCACACTGCTTCACTATCCTGGAACGCAAATAATGAATGTGTGTTACATTCTCATCGCTGTATGCTTTTAGTGTCTCATCATAAGGAAACAACTGATGAAGCTCGCGCCGAACGGCATAAACACCATGTATTTTCCATGTCAGACTCTCTTTGAAAGCCTCTTCTCCCGTCAGCGTTTCAAAGGGTTTCATCTTGTATTCCTGCTCTCTTCCGTCCGTAAAATACAGGACAACACGAAACAGAACCGTGTCAACACCGTCCTCAAAGGTATCATAAACCTTCTCCAAGGTATCCGTTGCAAGCCAATCATCACTGTCAACAAAACAGACATACTCACCCGTTGCCTGGCGAAGTGCCACGTTTCGTGCAAATGCAAGTCCTCTATTCTCCTTCAAGAAAGTAGGTTTAACACGCTGATCCCGTTCTGCATACTGCCGAAGGATAGCTGGAGAGGCATCAGTCGACCCATCATCAACGCACAAAACTTCAATATCCGCCATCGTCTGTGCCAACAAAGAATCCAAACACTGTGGCAGATAATCAGCCGTATTGTAGACTGCAACGAGTACACTAACCTTTGTCATGACCGAGAAAACTTGTTGCTTATTTTACTAACCAGAGTATTCCACAAACCAGTCTTCGACTTTATGACACGCAAAGAAACCACAGAACTGGCGAAACACAGTACACTTGCCACACCCCACCTTATCCATTGTACATCAGAACGCACACAAAAGAAGACAAGGATACCCAATGTTAGCTGCAGGAAAGCATAGAACAGAACCACCGTCGACATGCGATAAGCATAATGATGATGGGCATAGACATAAACAAGGACGAAGTGTAAGAATCCCGTCAGTGCTATTCCAACACCTGCACCGAGTATTCCCCACTGTCGAAAGCCGATGATGACCAAGACAACAAGGACTACATCATAAGCTGATTCCAACAACAAATAAGAACGGGAGTCGCCCTTTGCCAATGGGATATACTCTACAGGAAGGCGCACCGCACGCATATACATGGCGAGGGTGAGCACCTGTGCCATGCCAAGGGCAGGCAGAAACTTATTTGAATAAAGGGAAAGTATCAGCTGGGGAAGAAACAACAGGAAGAAAGAAAGCAATGGCGAGATAAGAAGAAGCGTTACTTCTACTTGTCTATTAACAGTTTGGTTAAAGGTAAACTTTAAGTTATTAACACCTGAAAGACGTGGGAAATAATCAGTTTCCATAGCCGAAAAGACCATTCCTGCATAGACCATCGTCATCATATAAGCGGAGTTATAGAAGCCAACAGCCTCTATGTCGGCAACATTATTGAGGTAACTACGAATCAGAAGGTCGGCTCCCGACCCCAAGATTCCTGCTATCACAAATGCCGTTCCCAACCGAATCATTCCCCAACCCTTGCTTAAGACAGTCCAACGGAGCGATACACGAAGTGGATAAAGACGATAAGAGACAAGGATTGTCAGTATCATCTGTACCAAAGCAACCAATATCAGCGATGGAACAATGGCTGCATTGCGGAAGAAATAGTAAAGAGGAACTGTCAGAACAAGTGCAAAGAGAACGTTCAACACGGATATTACAGCCAACGAACGTAGCTTTCTGACAGCTTTAAGGATGGCAAGTTCACCGCCAGAGAGCGCCGTTAGCGCAACAACGGGCGCCAAAAGAATGAAATGTAACGTGTGTCCGTTCCACGAAAAGGTGTATTTACTAAGCAAAGGACTTAGTATTATACAAACAAAAAAGCCCAATAAGGCAGTCAACAAGCTCCAAGAACGAACGAGGGTGATACCTTCTTTCAGTTTTTCTTCATCCTTTCGGTCATAATCTTCTGATATATTGCGCACTGCACTCATAGAAAGACCGAAATTAGTGGAGTCACTTATGAAGCGAACAGTAGTGTTAAACAAAGAGATAAGACCAACCCCCTGTGGTCCTAACAGCACTGCCACCAGTTTGTTCCGTACTATACCAATCAGCACGTTAAGCCCTTGTACACCACCAAAGAGGCCCGTGTACTTCAAAATATGTAGATATCCGCCTGTCTTAGGACTATTTTTCATTACTTCATCTAACGCATATAAAAGTTTTTTATTATATTTGCAAGAAATATATATGTATGCTTTTATCCATCATCATACCCATTTATAACGTTGAGGACACGCTCAGACGATGTCTGATGAGCGTCCTTCCACAGGTTGATGACACGATGGAAGTGGTGCTCATTGACGATGGTTCGACGGATTCTTCTGCACTTATTGCTGAAGAAATGATACAAAACAGGACGGACTGCACACTCATTCACCAGGCAAACGGTGGACTTTCAGCAGCAAGGAACGCCGGTATAGAGCTAGCAAAGGGGGAGTTTATAACCTTTGTCGACTCTGATGATTTCATTGCTGACGGTACTTACAAGGACTTGGTGGCTGTGCTTACTGCTCATCCCACCTATGATATCCTTGAATATCCTGCCCTGGTGCATTACGGAAGCAAGTCGAAGGAGCACCTGTTGACCTTCCCTGATGCCATAATCAACGATATTCGGGACTACTGGTTGGCTGGAGGTCATCGCCATACATACGCTTGCAACAAGGTTTTCCGGCGTGAGCTGTTCAATGAAATACGCTTTCCTGTGGGCAAAGTGTTCGAAGATACGTTCACTTACCCCTACCTTCTGCAGCGTGCAAAGACTGTAGCAACTACCTCAAAGGGACTCTATTACTACTGTCAGAACGACAAAGGCATCACGGCAAGAGCCAAAGGGAAGGAACTAAATAACCTTCTTGAGGCACATCTCACGCACCTTCATCTGTGGGGAGAGCTGACTCCAGCCTACTATCAGGCATTGGTCAACATACAGATGGATGTCTATGAAGCCACACATGCCGACCCCATCCTCCCTCTTCTACCCTATAAAGGAACATTAAAACTCTCTATTCTCCACTTAATAGGATTAAAACGCTTATGTCAACTCAACCAATTTATACACAGGATGATGAGAAGAAACCACTCGTAAGTTTCATCATCACGTATTATAACGAGTCTGTTGACATGCTGAAAGAGTGTGTCAACAGCATCCTATCACTAAGTCTTAATGCAGCAGAAAGGCAGATCATCGTCGTTGATGATGGCTCTGACGTGTCTCCAATAGACCTTCTCATTGAGCTTTCTTCGGACATTATCTATGTCAGGCAGCCCAATCTGGGACTCAGTCGGGCACGTAACAGGGGAATAGGCATAGCGGAAGGTAGCTTCATACAGTTCGTTGACGCTGATGATTACCTGTTGACAAACACCTATGAGCAATGCCTTGACATCATCAGATACAGAGAAACGGACATGGTTCTCTTCCAGGCTACAAGTTCAACAACATCCACTCCACACTCTGAAGCGGACGGTCCGATGAGTGGAACAGACTACATGGCACATCATAACCTGCGTGGCAGTGCCTGTGGTTACGTCTTCAGGAAAGCCATTCTGCATGACTTGCGCTTCCGGGAAGGTACGTTGCACGAGGATGAGGAGTTCACTCCGCAGCTTATGTTACGTGCAGAGAACATCTATTCAACCGAAGGAAAGGCTTATCACTACCGTGTACGCAAGGACTCAATCACGCATAAGACGGACAAACGGTGGCGCATGCGACGGCTGATGGATGCTGAACAGGTCATCTACAGACTCAAGAATAAGGCTGACCATCTGCCCGTCAGCGAACGGATAGCAATGGAACGACGCATCGCACAACTGACAATGGACTATATATATAATGTCATCCGAATGACACATGACGCCACTCACCTCGACAGAGTGCTGCAACGTTTGACAAAACATGACCTCTTTCCGCTGCCCGACAAGCATTATACGAAGAAGTACCAATGCTTCCGTATGCTCGTCAACACGGCTATGGGAAGAAAGATACTCATGCTGGCACTACGCGTAAAGGGATAGAAAACGGAAAAATAAAGCAAGGAGCAGCCATGAAAATATTACTCATTGGTGAATACAGTAACGTACATAACACGCTGGCACGTGGACTTCGGGAACTCGGACACACCGTGACTGTCATCTCAAATGGTGACTTCTGGAAGAATTATCCACGTGACATTGACGTCAGCAGACGCCCTGGGAAGTTAGGAGGAATGCTCCTTCTGGCAAAGATCTATGCGCTTCTGCCCTGCATGCGAGGCTATGACATCGTGCAATTCATCAATCCTTTGTTCTTCGAACTTAAGGCGAAACGCCTCTATCGGATATTTAAATACCTCAAAAGGCACAACCAGAAGACCGTATTAGGCGGTTACGGAATGGATGCTTATTGGGCTTATGTCTGCTCAAAGGACATGCCTTTGCGTTACAGTGACTTCAATATAGGGAAGGAACTGCGACAGAATGAGGAGGCAATAGCCGAGAGAGAAGACTGGATTGGTACGGATAAAGGACGTCTGAACCTACTGATGGCTGACCAATGTGACGGTATTGTGACGGGACTCTACGAGTACTGGCGGTGCTATGAGCCGTTTTTCCCAGAGAAAACAACCTTTATTCCTTTCCCCATTGTCATTGGAAAGGAACCCGACATACCACAAGAAACACCCGAAAAGCTGAACCTTTTTATTGGAATAAGCAAGAACCGGTCAGCCTATAAAGGTACAGATATCATGCTGCGGGCTGCAGAAAAGGTGAAGAAAGACTTCCCCGACAAGATCAATCTTAAGGTTGTGACGGGCTTACCATTTGATGAATACGTACGAACCATGATGGGCTCGGATGCCATCATGGACCAACTCTATAGTTATACTCCATCTATGAATCCCTTAGAAGCTATGAATCATGGGGGTATATGTATTGGTGGAGGTGAACCAGAGAGCTATGAAATACTCGGAGAGACAACCTTAAAGCCCATCATCAACGTCCTTCCAACTTATGAAAGCTGTGTGGAAGAACTGACAAAACTCGTCACTGACCTGTCGCGCATCCCTCAACTGCGCCGCGAAAGCTATGCGTATGTGCGCAAACACCATGATCACATCAAGGTGGCAAAACAGTACATTACCTTCTATGAATCGCTGTTCAGCAAACCAAAGAAACGCTGACAGAGATAGCATCTGAATAGGATTATGTAATGAAAAATACCATATAGGAAAGTAATACATGCTCTTTTGCATTGTAAAAGGGCACCTTTTGCATTGCAAAAGACGCCCTTTTGATGTGTAAAAGACGCCCTTTTACAACGCAAAAGGGCGTCTTTTACAAGCCTCTTTATAACCCCTTGATTATCTAATGGTTACAAAGCTGATTTTTCTTGATTATCGTTCATTTTGTCACTTACAAACTCTTTATTTTTGTAAGGTTATTTCTTACATGGTAAATGCATTACCTTACAGTGTTGAAATCAAAGAGAAGATGCGCTTTGGAGTAGTTCTATTCGGAGTCGGTCCGTAGTCTTTGATGTGATTTTAAAACGGTCATTGATGCGCAAACCAACAACCCACACAATCTCATCTGCAGCATCAACCAGTACCATCTGGTCGCGTTTCTCAAAACGATTGCGCTTCAGATTGGTGAGAAAGTTGCTCACCAACTGACTACCCTGCATACCCAACGGTACGAAACGGTCGCCCTCCTGAGTGCGGCGCAGCGTCAATGGGAAACGAACAAGCGATGCATCAAGGTCGGCAACCAAAGGATTCCGGGAGAAAACAGTCCCCTCTACCTCCCGAATAGCAGTCTCTGACAGACGAACCGAGCATTTATCATCAAAGACGTAACGTCCTTTTTCAGGCAGAACAAGCTTTGAACGCCCCTCCTTCTGGCGCTGATGCACATAAATAAACCCACGGTCGTGCGTCAGTTCATGCGTCGTTGAGGTCCATATCTGTCCCGTCTGCCCATCTGTATGTCGACCAATCTCTTCAATCTGTGCCGTTGTGAAGCCCATAGGCTTCAGTACATGGAAAAGGAAATAAGTAGGAACAGGAAATGATTTGACAACTGACAAATCAATTTTTATGGATTCTCTCGACTGCAAGACACCCTTCTTCACAGTCTTTTCAAGTGAGTCCTGAAGAATGATATTAGCATCAGTGAGGTGCTGAGCAGTGGTTAAGATAGCATCATTTACCGATGGATTAATCTCTTGAAGTAAAGGTATAATGCTCAAACGTATCTTGTTACGTACTACATCATCAATCATATTTGTACTGTCAGTGACATAGTTTACTTTTCGTTCTTCAAGATATTGCTCAATCTCCTGGCGTGATACGGAGAGCAAAGGACGAATGATACTGTTTGCATCAGGACTGATACCCATCATACCAGACAGTCCTGTACCCCGCAGAAGATTGATAAGAATAGTCTCAACAGAATCCTCTTTATGATGACCCACACAGATAGCGGCAGCCTGAAGGTCATCCTTCAACTGGAAAAAGTATTTATAGCGTAAGTCACGTGCTGCCATTTCGATACTTACCTTATGCAAGTCAGCATACTCCTTTGTATCAAAATGGGCAATATGAAGCGGTATATCCTCACGTTCGCAAAGCTCTTTGCAATACTGCTCGTCCCTCAAACTCTCCTCACCACGTAGATGAAAATTGCAGTGAACAGCCTCTATGGAATAGCCCAACTCCTTGAGAACGAGAAGCAACGCCACACTATCTGCACCACCAGAGAGCGCAACAAGATAGAGACAATCAGCCTTCAGCAGGTGCTTTTCAGCAATAAATTGCTTTACTTTATTCAACATAGAGCACCAATCCCTTCAGATATTCGCCTTCAGGATGATATATATTAATAGGGTGATCGGCAGGTTGATGAAGCTGATGGAGTATCCGTACCTTACGTCCAGCCTGTGCTGCAGCCGTGAAAACAGCCTGTCTGAAATTGTCTTTCGTCACCACTTGCGAGCAACTGAACGTGAAAAGGATACCTCCAGGTTTGATTTTCTCGAAGCCTTTGACGTTCAATCGGGTGTAACCGCGCAGTCCGTTCTTCAGCGCTTTGCGGTGTTTAGCAAAGGCAGGAGGATCCAAAACAATGAGATCATACTTACCATCATGGTCGTCAAGATACTTAAAAGCATCCTCGCAGATAGCCTCATGGCGTGAGTCACCAGGGAAATTGAGGTCCACATTCCTATTGGTCAGCTCGATAGCCTTCGCTGAACTGTCCACGGAATGTACCACTTCAGCTCCTCCACGCATAGCATAAACGGAGAAGCCACCCGTGTAGCAGAACATATTCAGGACACTTCTGCCCTTTGCATAACGCTCCAACAGACTGCGATTCTCACGCTGATCAATGAAGAAACCAGTCTTCTGACCCTTCAACCAGTCTATATGGAACTTCAAACCATTCTCTATTGCGATGTTATTATCCGTATCCCCATAGATAAAACCATTCTCTTGACCCAGTTCAGCCTTATAAGGAAGCGTTGTTTCACTCTTATAGTAAATGCTATCCAACTGATCATCCATCACCTTCACGAGTGCCTTTGCAATCACTTCTCGGCACACATGCATACCCACAGAATGGGCTTGCATGACTGCAGTCTTGCCATATACGTCGATGACAAGCCCCGGAAGATTATCTCCTTCACCATGTACAAGACGGTAAGTGGTGTTCGGATAAGGTCGGATCTCATCCCCCTGTTCACGCACAACACCTATAGAACGACGTACAAGAAGCGCTGCACGCAGTCGGTTTTCCCAAAACTCATCGTCAATAGCTACGTCATGGAAAGACAAAACACGCACGGCGATGGAGCCAATCTGGAAGTGTCCGATGGCAATGAACTTGTTATCGTGCGTCATTACACGGACAATGTCACCCTCCTCAAGCCCTTCCTCAATCTTATTAATAGCTCCAGAGAAGATCCAAGGGTGGAAACGAAGAAGGCTATCTTCCTTTCCCCGCTTCAGATATACTTGCTTATACATAAATGAATGGTCTTATATTATCAACGAAAAAAGGCCGCTTAACCCTTTTGTTAAGGATTAAACAGCCGCTGTTTTCTTATTTTCTTCTGTCTCAACAGGTGCATTCTGCTCCTTTGGAGGGACGACAATGAGTTCGTAATCACCCGTACATTTCAGCTCATGGAGCCGTTCATAGAGTTTGATACACGTCCATGCATCCGTTGAAGCATAGATTTTCTGCTTGTCATTGAGTATCTCATTCTCCCAGTTTGAAAGCTGTTCACGTTTTGTAATACGCTCATGGAAGACGTTTGCATAGAGCTTCTGCAGGCTCATATCTTCTATTCCCAAAGACTTCACATAGTCTTGTAGGTCGATAAAGTAGCCTGGCTTGAAGTCACAACGTTGGTGTAACATCAGCATATCATCCGTCAGAGAGAGTCCTACTTTGGGCACTGTTGTATCTTCAAGGAAGCGTTTGACGCAGTCAGGGATACCTATCAGGTTGAGACGAAAGAGGAAACAGACCTCTCTGTCACATGCCTGAAGGAGTGCAACCTTGCGATGTTGCCCCTTCTTAAACACGGGTCTGGTCTCTGTATCAACACCTAGGATGTCTCTCGACAGCAGGTACTCGACAGCCTTCTCAGCCTCTGTTTCAGTCAGGACAACAACAATTTTACCGGGAAAGATAACCCTTGGCAATTGAGAAATCTTGCTTTTATCAAACTTATTGTAAAGTACTGTATTCATTTCAGATTGCATACTGATTTGCAAAATTAAAAAAAAAGTCTGAAATCGTATGCTTATATGGCACGAAATTATTACTTTTGCAGGGATATAAAACTAAGTATTGGTAAATGGCAAGGAAAAAAACTGAACGCAAAAGCAAAACTTTCAGCGAAGCAATAGGAATAAATAACATTATTAACGACAAGACTGGATTCGTCATGGGACTGATTCTCCTGTGCGTAGCGTTGTTTATTTGCATTGCTTTCTTTAGTTATTTCTCCACTGGACAGGCTGACCAAAGCTTAGTAACTGACCTCCGTCCAGGTGAGGTTGAGAACACCGGAAGAGAGTTTCAGAACTATTGTGGATCCATAGGAGCACTCCTTTCCTATGCACTTATCTCACGTTGCTTCGGTATTCCAGCGTTTATCATCCCTATGTTCATCATTCTTTGTAGTGTAAGAATGATGGGTGCATACAAGAAACTGAACCTTTGGAAATGGTTCTTGGGCATGGCTTTGGTGATGATATGGCTATCCATTACCTTTGCAAAGTTCCTTACTCCTCTCATGGGAGACCAGGTTTTCAACCCTGGAGGAGACCATGGTGCCTTCTGTGTGCAGTACATGGAAAACCTTATTGGGCCTCCCGGACTGGTCGCTATACTTGTTATTATCATGATAGCCTTCCTTACTTACATCACATCTGAGACCATTACAGTGGTCAGGAAGGTGCTGAACCCTATTGGATATATCCGTGATAAGGTGAAGTTTACTGTGGTAAGCCATGATAATAAGGAAGCTAATGATGCTTATGATACCATCATTCCTGCAGCAGAACAGGATGATGTGCAGGATGAAACAGAGGAAAACAACCATGCGGAAGCCATAGAGCTGATGAATGAAACGGTCTCTGAACCAGTTGAAATGGAACCTATCGTCAGCAAAAAAGCCATAAACAAGCGTGAGAAAGAGGCTGAAGGAGATGGTCTTACGATGACTGTTGACACGCCAAACAACGAAGAAAAGGCAAGCGGACGTACTGTTGCAGACAACAATATGCCTATGACTCCTATCAATCCTCGTGAGCCTTTCACACGTTGGAAGTTCCCAACTCTCGACTTATTGAAGGAGTATGACTCTGATTCCAAGACCAGTTACGTGGATAAAGAAGAGCTGGAAGCCAATAAAGACCGTATCATCAAGGTACTGAATGACTTTGGTGTACAGATCAGAAGCATACGTGCTACGGTTGGACCGACCATCACTCTCTACGAAATAACGCCTGCACAGGGTGTAAGAATATCCAAAATAAAGAACCTTGAGGATGATATTGCGTTGAGCTTAGCAGCCATTGGTATCCGAATCATTGCTCCTATGCCGGGTAAAGGTACCATAGGTATTGAGGTACCAAACGCTAAACCAAACATTGTCTCTATGTTTTCAATCCTCAATTCCAAGAAGTTTCAGGAGTCAAACATGGAGTTACCCATCGCATTGGGTAAGACAATCACCAACGATGTGTACATGGTTGACCTTGCAAAGATACCCCATTTGCTCGTAGCAGGTGCTACTGGACAGGGTAAATCAGTGGGATTGAATGCCATTATCACCTCTTTGCTCTACAAAAAGCACCCCAATGAGCTTAAGATTGTCCTCGTTGACCCTAAGAAAGTGGAGTTCAGTGTGTACGCACCTATCGCTGATCACTTCATGGCAGCAGTCGAAGAGAACGAAGAAGAACCCATCATCACCGACGTACAGAAGGTTGTTAAAACACTCAAAGGCCTCTGTGTGTTGATGGATGAGCGTTATGACCTACTCAAAGCAGCTGGTGCACGTAACATAAAGGAATACAATAAGAAGTTCCTGAACCACCAACTCAACCCTGAAGAGGGACATGACTTCATGCCATACATCGTCGTTATCATTGATGAGTTTGGTGATTTGATCCTCACAGCAGGTAAAGAAATAGAGATGCCTATCACCCGTATCGCTCAATTAGCACGTGCTGTAGGTATTCATATGATTATAGCTACACAGCGACCTACCACAACTATCATCACTGGTAACATCAAAGCGAACTTCCCAGGACGTATTGCTTTCCGCGTAGGTGCCATGATGGACTCTCGAATCATCCTCGATAGACCAGGTGCTCAACAGCTTGTTGGACGTGGAGACATGCTCTATCTCAACGGAGGAGAGCCTGCCCGCGTGCAATGTGCATTCGTTGACACACCTGAAGTAGAGAATATTACGAAGTTCATAGCCAACCAATCAGGTCCAGTAAGCCCTATGGAGATTCCTGAACCAGCATCAGATGATGCAGCAGGAGGCGGCGGTGCGCTCGATACTCATAGCCTTGACCCTCTATTTGAGGATGCTGCACGTGCCATTGTGCTCAATCAACAAGGGTCAACAAGTATGATTCAGCGTCGTTTCTCTATCGGTTACAACCGTGCAGGACGCCTTATGGACCAGATGGAGAAGGCTGGAATCGTTGGAGTTGCACAGGGTTCAAAGCCTCGTGAGGTACTTATTGGTGACGAGATGAGCCTCGAAGCCCTCCTGACAACACTGAGAGGATAATCCAAACGACCAACGCAAGAACAGAAAAAGGATATTTTAGAAACACAAGATAAACTTAAAAAGGTTCAGAAAATGAAACAAATTAAGTATTTATTGATGATTGTTGCCATCGTAATAAGCAACAACATCTTCGCACAGAATGCCATTAAGGCTAAAGAATGCTTAGACAAAGCAACAGCAATCGTGTCCAATCAGGGTGGTTTAACAGCCCGTTTCGCCCTCTCACAGACAGGACATGTAGGTAGGATATCAGGCACAATCTCCGTGAAAGGAGCAAAGTTTGTTGCTGCAACACCGCAGACAACCATTTGGTTTGATGGTAAAACACAATGGTCATATATGAAGTCTACCAACGAAGTAAACGTCTCTAATCCCACAGAGGCACAACGTTTGTCTATGAATCCATATAGCTTGATGACCATGTACAGGCAGGGTTACACTCTTAATATGACCTCTGAAGGTGGTGCATATGTTGTTTACATGAAGGCAACGAACCCTAACAGAAGTGTCTCTGAGGCGTATGTGACTGTGAGCAAAGCCTATCAACTGCAGAAGATTAGAATGAAACAAGGCAAGAAATGGACCACTATCACAGTGTCAAACATACAGAAGAAGAACCTATCAGACGGTATCTTCACCTTTAATAAGAAGAGATATCCTTCAGCAGAGATTGTCGATTTAAGATAATCTCGCTGCCTTTTCAGAGCCTAAGAAACACACTATGACATACTGGGATGCTATAAAAGTCCTACATAAACACCTCCTTCTATCAGACAGAAGGTCGTTAAAATGGAAAGCCAACACGCTAGCTAAGTTCTTTTACTACGTGTTGGCTATCATTTTTTGTGGTTATCTGGGTCTTATGGCTATGGTCTTTGCAACCATGGCAAGGGAGGAAAACACAGCAGGATACCAGTTCGTATTCTTCATTCTACCACCTCTTCTTATCCTCGACTACGTCATAAGGACAGGATTCAACCAGAAAACGATTCTTCTCGTACGCCCCTATCTCTTGCTCCCCATACCGAAATATGCAAGTGTAGACTATCTTATCATCCGTGAAGTAACGCGTCTTTATAACCTTTCATGGTTCTTTTTCATCATTCCCTTTGGTCTTTTCTCTGGAATAAGCCATCAAGGCATTGGCTTTATGATAGGTTATACGGTGGTTTGTTACCTCTTTTTCCTCATCAACGGACTCTTTTTCCTGCTCACACAGACACTTACAACACGTCACTCCATTTGTTGGTTGCTGCCAGCAGGCGTCTACACACTCCTTACTGTCCCACCCTTCCTGACTGAATTCTTAGGCGACAAAGCTGATTTTTATAGCCGATTAGGCTATAAAATGGTAACTCACAGTCTACCAACCTGCGCCATTCTCCTCCTGACATTGGTACTTCTTGCCTTTATCAACCGTAAAATCATCTTCCGATACGTATATGAAGAACAGTTCAATGGGGAGAAGAGCAAGGCAAAAACAAACCTTCACCTAACCTTCTTAGAGCATTTCCATGATACAGGAGAGTTCCTTAAGCTGGAAGTACGAAGCATTATGCGTAACAAAAACATCCGTAAAGCGTTCTTTATGGGTACCTTAGCAGTGATCATCTACAGTTGTTTGATCATTTTCAACAATGATGTAGACCTCAATACTAACTCTTTCTATCTCACTTACAGCTTCAGTATCTATGGAGTGACGATTCTTAGCAAAATAATGTGCTACGAAGGCAACTACATGGAATGCCTTATCATGCAGCGAAAGAGTATCTATCAACTGCTATTAGCCAAATATTATTTCTATTCGGTACTGCAAATCATCCCGTTTCTGGTGTTCCTTCCTGCTGTTTTCATGGGTAGACTGAACTTTGGGACACTCCTTTCTTATGCCCTTTTCGCAACGGGAGCCTGTTATTTCATACTCTTCCAGATGGCTATATATAATAAGGTGGCAATACCATTGAACCAAAGTCTGACGGGAAAGACACGTTCGGAAACACCATACATCCATATCTTTGTCACCATAGGCGTACTCCTCGTACCCCTACTCCTCATCGTTATTGGTAACAAACTACTCAAAATGCCAACCGCAACAAACCTTGTTATGGCACTCACTGGACTCTTTTTCATTGCTACACCCCAGTTGTGGATAGCCCGAATATGCAGGAGAATGGAGAAAAGGAAATACGAACAACTGGAAGGTTTCCGTACTTCCCGATAGCTACTGACAGTCCTTCCTACTTCATTTAGCTAATGATTGTGTTTTATGAAACAATCTTACAAAAAAGAAAGGAT
>ERZ1674274.18-NODE-18-length-25494-cov-6.338339_pt1 | contig 25494 bp, 16 predicted proteins | sample MGYA00581195_ERZ1674274 | MGnify/ENA primary metagenome ERZ1674274 (study PRJEB41354, sample SAMEA4873306) | human saliva metagenome | biome: human-associated habitat [ENVO:00009003]; feature: mouth environment [ENVO:08000002]; material: saliva material... | reverse complement strand
AGTATCTTTATTTCTAGCACAATGAGTAAGGGTGTCAAGATTGATCCTAAATCAGCTGAATAACTCTAAAAGTTTTGTACAATGAAGAAAGAAGTAAAAGATACGATTATCGCTGAACTCGGTGAGAAGCTAAAAAATTACCCTCATTTCTATCTAGTAGATGTAACTGGATTGAATGCTGAGGCTACAAGTTCTCTCCGTCGTAAGTGCTTCAAGAGTGAGATCAATATGGTCGTTGTGAAGAACAAACTTCTTCATAAGGCTTTTGAGGCATCTGATGTAGATTTTGAACCACTGTATGGTTCTTTGAAGGGTAATACAGCTGTCTTGTTTACACAGACAGCTAATGTGCCAGCTAAGATGTTGAAGGAGTATAAGAAGGAAGGTATTCCAGCTCTGAAAGCAGCTTATGTAGAGGAGACTCTATTTGTTGGTGCTGATAAACTCGAAGAACTTGCAGCTCTAAAGAGCAAAAACGAAGTTATTGCAGAGGTTGTTGCTTTGCTACAGTCTCCAGCAAAGAATGTTGTTTCTGCTCTCCAGTCAGGCGCTGGCACTATTCATGGTGTGCTTAAGACTTTAGGCGAGCGTGCTGAGTAAAAATCTAATAAAGTCAATAGATATATTATTTTTAGAACAAAAATCAAAAAGTTAGAATAAAATGGCAGACGTAAAAGCTATTGCAGAAGAGTTAGTAAATCTTACTGTTAAGGAAGTAAATGAGTTGGCAACTGTCCTCAAGGACGAGTATGGTATTGAGCCTGCAGCTGCAGCTGTTGCTGTAGCTGGTCCTGCTGCAGCTGCTGCAGGTGGCGCAGCTGAAGAGAAATCAGAGTTTGACGTAGTTCTCGTTGAAGCTGGTGCTAACAAGCTCAAGGTTGTTAAGGCAGTTAAGGAGGCTTGTGGTCTTGGTTTGAAGGAAGCTAAGGACCTCGTAGACGGTGCTCCTTCTACTTTGAAGGAGGGTATGGCTAAGGCTGAGGCTGAGAACCTGAAGGCTGCTATTGAGGCTGAGGGTGCTAAGGTAGAGTTGAAGTAATTCTACTTTTCCTTACATAATATAATATGGTTAGGATTTACCAAGTAGGTGAGTCCTAACCTTTTTGTGTCTTTTGACATATATAAGGGTACTATCCCCTTTTTTAGTCCGCCGCTGGACTTTAAACATTTGAATATTTAATTTCAGTTATGGCATTAGAAAATAAACCCAGAGTAAATTTCGCCAGCGTTAAGAATCCGTATCCATATCCGGATTTCCTCGATGTGCAGTTGAAGTCTTTCCGTGACTTCCTACAGCTGGATACTCCGCCTGAGGAACGCAAGAATGACGGTTTGTATAAGGTGTTCGCAGAGAATTTCCCTATCACCGATACGCGTAATAATTTCGTCCTTGAGTTCCTGGATTACTATATTGATCCACCAAGATACTCTATTGATGAGTGTTTAGAGCGTGGATTGACATACAGTGTACCTTTGAAGGCTAAGATGAAACTGTATTGTACTGACCCTGATCACGAGGATTTCGGAACGTTTATTCAGGATGTATTTTTGGGTACAATCCCTTACATGACCAGCAATGGTACTTTCGTTATTAATGGTGCTGAGCGTGTTGTTGTTTCCCAGTTACATCGTTCTCCGGGTGTGTTCTTTGGTCAAGGTGTTCATGCAAATGGTACTGTTCTTTACAGTGCACGTATCATTCCATTTAAGGGCTCATGGATAGAATTTGCTACTGACATAAATAATGTCATGTATGCTTATATTGACCGTAAGAAGAAGTTGCCTGTAACCACAATGCTTCGCGCTATTGGTTATGAGACGGATCGCGATATTCTTCAAATCTTTGATCTCTGTGAGGAGGTAAAGGTTAATAAGAAAAACCTTAAGGCAGCTATTGGTCGTAAGATTGCCGGTAACGTGATGAAGTCATGGACTGAGGACTTCGTTGATGAGGATACCGGTGAAGTTGTATCTATCGAACGTAATGAGGTTGTTGTTGAACGTGAGACTATCATTACAGAAGATAATGTTGATCAGATACTTGATAGTTCTGTTTCAACAATCTTGCTACATAAAGATGAAGAGGCTGCAAGTAAGTACTCTATTATCTTCAACACATTAGCTAAGGATCCAAGCCACTCAGAGATTGAGGCTGTAAATTATATCTATCGTCAGTTGCGTAATGCTGATGCTGCTGATGATGCGAGTGCACGTGAGGTGTTCCAGAACTTATTCTTCTCAGACAAGCGTTATGACTTGGGTGAGGTAGGCCGTTACCGTATCAATAAGAAGTTGAATTTGGAAACGGATATGGATGTACGTGTGCTGACAAAGGACGATATCATTGAGATTATTAAGTATCTCATTAGTTTGATTAATTCAAATGCGACAGTAGACGATATCGACCACTTATCAAATCGACGTGTTCGTACTGTAGGTGAACAGTTAGCTAACCAATTCTCTATTGGTCTTGCACGTATGAATCGTACTATCCGTGAGCGTATGAACGTTCGTGACAGTGAAGTGTTCCAGCCAACGGATTTGATTAATGCAAAGACTATCTCAAGTGTCATTAACTCATTCTTTGGTACTAATCCATTGAGTCAGTTTATGGATCAAACCAACCCATTGGCAGAGGTAACTCATAAGCGTCGTCTTTCTGCTCTTGGTCCTGGTGGTTTGTCTCGTGAGCGTGCAGGTTTCGAGGTACGTGACGTTCACTATACACACTATGGTCGCCTTTGTCCTATTGAGTCTCCTGAAGGTCCTAACATCGGTTTGATTTCGTCACTCTGTATGTATGCTAAGATTAATGATCTTGGCTTCATTGTTACACCTTATCGTCGTGTACATGATGCTAAGGTTGACATGGACAATAAGGATGTTGTCTTCTTAACAGCTGAAGAGGAAGAGGATAGGATTATCGGACAGGGTAATGCTCCATTGAATGCAGATGGTACATTTATTCGTGACGTCGTTAAGTGTCGTCAGGACGCTGACTATCCAGTTGTTGCTCCTGATTCTGTTTCACTTATTGATGTTTCTCCACAGCAGATTGCGTCTGTATCAGCTGGTCTGATTCCATTCTTGGAGCATGATGACGGTCACCGTGCATTGATGGGATGTAACATGATGCGTCAGGCTGTTCCTTTGCTTCATAATGATGCACCTATCGTTGGTACAGGTCTTGAGAAGCAGGTATGTGAAGATTCACGTACTATGGTTACAGCAGAAGGTGATGGTGTTATCGAGTATGTTGATGCTACAACAATCCGTATTCTTTATGATCGTACAGATGATGAGGAGTTTGTAAGCTTTGAGCCTGCTCTGAAAGAATATCGTATTCCTAAGTTCCGTCGCACTAACCAGAATATGGTTGTAGACCTTCGTCCTATTTGTGATAAGGGGCAGCGTGTGAAGAAGGGAGATATCCTCACAGAGGGTTACGCTACAGAGAATGGTGAGTTGGCATTGGGTCGTAACCTTGTTGTGGCTTATATGCCATGGAAAGGTTATAACTATGAGGATGCTATCGTTATTTCCGAACGAATGGTTCGTGAAGACGTCTTGACTTCTGTTCATGTTGATGAATATTCACTTGAAGTTCGTGAAACAAAGCGTGGCGTTGAGGAGTTTACTGCTGATATTCCTAACGTAAGCGAGGAAGCTACAAAGGATCTTGATGATAATGGTATTATCCGTATTGGTGCTCGTGTAGAGCCAGGTGATATCATGATAGGTAAGATTTCTCCTAAGGGCGAGAGTGATCCTTCTCCAGAAGAGAAGCTTCTCCGTGCTATCTTTGGTGACAAGGCTGGTGACGTTAAGGATTCTTCATTGAAGGCTAACCCATCATTGAGTGGTGTTGTTATCGATAAGAAACTCTTTAGCCGCGCTATTAAGACTCGTGAGAGCAAGCGTCAGGATAGGAATATTCTTGCTAAGATTGACGAAGAGCAGGAGGCTAAGATAAATGACTTGAAGGATCTCTTGGTTGATAAGTTGCTTGAGTTGACTGAAGATAAGGTCTCAGAAGGTGTTAAAGACTACTCTGATGCAGAGATTATCACTAAGGGAAGCAAGTTCACTGTTGCTGCATTGAAGAACCTTGATTATGAGGGTATCCAATCAAATGGCTGGACTGATGATGAGCATACTAACCTTCTTATTCAGAAGTTGATTATGAATTTCATCCGTAAGTACAAGCAGATGGATGCCGAGATGAAGCGTAAGAAATTTGCTATCACTATTGGGGATGAACTTCCTTCTGGTGTCCTGCAGATGGCTAAGGTTTACATCGCTAAGAAACGTAAGATTCAGGTAGGTGATAAACTTGCTGGTCGTCATGGTAACAAGGGTATTGTATCAAAGGTTGTACGTACAGAAGATATGCCATTCCTTGAGGATGGTAGTCCTGTAGACTTGGTATTGAACCCAATGGGTGTGCCTTCACGTATGAACCTTGGTCAGATATTCGAGGCTATCCTTGGTGCAGCAGGTCGTAAGCTGGGTGTTAAGTTTGCTACTCCAATCTTCGATGGTGCTAAGCTTTCTGACTTGAAGGAGTGGACAGATAAGGCCGGTCTGCCAAATCTCTGCTCTACCTATATCTATGATGGTGAGACAGGTGAGAAGTTCGACCAGCCTGCTACAGTAGGTATTACTTACTTCTTGAAGCTTGGTCACATGGTTGAGGATAAGATGCATGCTCGTAGTATCGGTCCATACTCATTGATTACTCAACAGCCACTTGGTGGTAAAGCACAGTTTGGTGGTCAGCGTTTCGGAGAGATGGAGGTCTGGGCTATCGAGGCCTTCGGTGCTTCTCATGTTCTTCAGGAAATCTTGACAATCAAGTCTGATGATGTTGTAGGACGTTCAAAAGCTTACGAGGCAATCGTTAAGGGTGAGCCAATGCCTACTCCAGGTATTCCTGAGTCACTCAACGTGTTGTTACACGAGCTTCGTGGTCTCGGTCTGAGTATCAAACTTGATTAATACGTACACCCCATAATAGAAGTAAAACATGGCTTTTAAGAAAGATAATAAAGTAAAGAGTAATTTCAGCAAGATTACTATCGGACTGGCTTCACCTGAAGAGATTCTTGAGAACTCTTTTGGTGAGGTAACCAAGCCAGAGACTATCAACTATCGTACCTATAAACCAGAACGCGATGGTTTGTTCTGCGAGCGTATCTTTGGTCCTACCAAGGACTACGAGTGTGCCTGCGGTAAGTACAAGCGTATTCGTTATAAGGGTATTGTCTGCGATCGTTGTGGTGTTGAGGTAACAGAAAAGAAAGTGCGTCGTGAACGTGCTGGACATATTGAGTTAGTTGTCCCTGTTGCTCACATCTGGTATTTCCGTAGTCTTCCTAACAAGATTGGTTATCTTCTCGGTATGCCAACCAAGAAGCTTGATGCTGTTATTTACTATGAGAAATATGTTGTCATCCAGCCGGGTGTCGTAGAGGGTATGAAGAATGCCGATACAGATGAGGATTTGAATGGTTCTCATAAGTTCGACCTTCTTTCTGAAGATGAATATCTCGATATCCTTGATAATAAACTCCCAGAGGGTAATGAGCGTTTGGATGATTCTGATCCAAGTAAGTTCATTGCTAAGATGGGTGCAGAAGCAATTTACGACCTCCTCACAGGCATTGACCTTGATCGTTTGGCTGGAGAATTGCGTGATCGTGCAACAACTGACTCAAGTCAGCAGCGTAAGACAGAGGCATTGAAGCGTCTGCAGGTTGTAGAGGGCTTCCGTCAGTCAATCGGTGTGAATAATCCAGAGTGGATGATCATGAAGATTATCCCTGTTACTCCACCTGAGCTTCGTCCATTGGTTCCATTGGATGGAGGCCGCTTCGCAACATCTGACCTTAACGACCTCTATCGTCGCGTTATCATTCGTAATAACCGTTTGAAGCGATTGATGGAGATTAAGGCTCCTGAGGTAATTCTCCGTAATGAGAAGCGTATGTTGCAGGAAGCTGTAGACTCACTCTTCGATAACAGTCGTAAGTCTTCAGCTGTGAAGAGCGAGAGCAACCGTCCTTTGAAGTCACTCTCTGACTCTCTGAAGGGTAAGCAGGGACGTTTCCGTCAGAACCTTCTCGGTAAGCGTGTTGACTATTCTGCGCGTTCAGTAATCGTCGTTGGTCCAGAGTTGAAGATGGGTGAGTGTGGTCTGCCTAAGTTGATGGCAGCAGAGCTTTACAAGCCATTCATTATTCGTAAGCTCATTGAGCGCGGTATTGTGAAGACTGTAAAGAGTGCTAAGAAGATCGTAGACCGTCGTGAGCCAGTAATTTGGGATATCCTTGAGAATGTAATGAAGGGTCACCCTGTAATGTTGAACCGTGCTCCGACACTTCACCGTCTTGGTATTCAGGCATTCCAGCCTAAACTTATCGAGGGTAAAGCTATTCAGTTGCATCCATTGGCATGTACAGCGTTCAATGCTGACTTCGATGGTGACCAGATGGCTGTTCACCTCCCATTGAGTAATGAGGCTGTGTTGGAGACACAGGTGTTGATGCTTCAGAGCCATAACATCCTTAATCCAGCTAATGGTGCACCTATCACCGTTCCTTCACAGGATATGGTGCTTGGTCTCTACTATATTACAAAGATTCGTCCAGGTGCTAAGGGCGAAGGTCTTACATTCTATGGCTCAGAGGAAGCTATCATTGCTTACAATGAGAAGAAGTGTGACCTCCACTCACAAGTAAAGGTAATCGTTGATGACCTCGTTGATGGTAAACTCCAGAAGCGTATGGTTGAGACATCAGTTGGTCGTGTAATTGTTAATCAGATTATCCCAACTGAGATTGGTTTCTTCAATGGTATCATCTCAAAGAAATCTCTTCGTGGACTTATTGCCGATGTAATTAAGGCTGTCGGTATGGCACGTGCTTGTGAGTTCCTTGATGGTATTAAGAACCTCGGTTACCGTATGGCCTACGTTGCCGGTCTTTCCTTCAACCTCGATGATATCATTGTTCCTGTTGAGAAGACAGATATCGTAGGTAAGGGTCAGAGTGAGGTCGACCAAGTGAAGGCTAATTACGAAATGGGTTTCATCACAGATAAGGAGCGTTACAATCAGGTAATTGATGCATGGACACACGTAAACAATAACCTTAAGCAGGCCGTTATGAAGCACATGACAGAGGCCGACCAAGGTTTCAATGCTGTATATATGATGCTTGACTCTGGTGCCCGTGGTTCTGCTGACCAGATTGCACAGCTTGCTGGTATGCGTGGTCTTATGGCAAAGCCACAGAAGGCAGGAGCTGAAGGTGCTCAGATTATTGAGAACCCAATTATCTCTAACTTTAAGGAGGGTATGTCTGTGTTGGAGTACTTTATTGCTTCTCACGGTGCTCGTAAGGGTCTTGCTGATACGGCTATGAAGACTGCCGATGCTGGATATTTGACACGTCGTCTTGTAGACGTTTCTCATGATGTTATCATCAATGAGGAGGACTGTGGTTCACTTCGTGGTCTTGAGTGTCGTGCCTTAAAGAATGGTGATGAAACGATTGCAAGTCTCTATGAGCGTATCTTAGGTCGTGTGTCTGTTCATGATGTTATCAACCCTACTACAGGTGAGATTTTGGTTGCTGCTGGTGAAGAAATCACAGAATCAAAGGCCAAGGCTATTGAGGAGTCTCCAATCGAGATGGTTGAGATTCGTTCTGTACTCACTTGTGAGAGTAAGAAGGGTGTTTGTAAGAAGTGTTACGGACGTAACCTTGCTACAGCCCGTATGGTACAGATGGGTGAGGCTGTTGGTGTCATCGCTGCACAGGCTATTGGTGAGCCAGGTACACAGCTTACGCTTCGTACGTTCCACGCCGGTGGTGTGGCTGGTAATGCTGCAGCAAATGCAACTATCACAGCTAAGAATGATGCTAAGATTGAGTTCGACGAGCTTCGTGTCGTACCATTCGTTGACGATGAAGACAAGGAGTGTCAAATGGTTGTAAGCCGTTTGGCTGAAATTCGCTTCGTTGATCCAACTACAGGTATTGTCATGCTTACAGATAATGTTCCTTATGGTAGTTCTCTGTATTTCAAGTCTGGTGATACTGTTAAGAAGGGTGATTTGATTTGTAAGTGGGACCCATTCAATGCCGTCATCGTAAGTGAGTATGCTGGTATTCTCCGTCTACACGACGTGATAGAAGGTGTTACCTATAAGGCAGAGACTGATGATGCAACAGGTCTTACTGAGCGTATCATTATAGATTCACGTGATAAGACAAAACTTCCTACAGTTGACATTGTTAAGGTTGGTGCTAAGAAGGGTGCTGATGGACAGTATGCTGCATCTGATATCCTCGGAACATACAACCTTCCTGTAGGTGGTCACTTGGAGCAGATACTTCTCGATGGTGCTGAGATTAAGACGGGTATGACACTCGTTAAGATTCCACGTTCTGTTGGTGGTGCTGGTGATATCACTGGTGGTCTTCCACGTGTAACTGAGCTCTTTGAGGCTCGTAACCCATCTAATCCTGCTGTTGTATCTGAGATTGATGGTGAGATTACTATGGGCAAGGTGAAACGTGGTAACCGTGAGATTATCGTTACTTCTAAGACAGGTGAGCAGCGTAAGTATCTCGTAAGCTTGTCTAAGCAGATTCTTGTACAGGAACATGATGCTGTTCGTGCTGGTACACCATTGTCTGATGGTATTATCACCCCAGCTGATATCTTGTCTATCATGGGTCCTACCGCCGTTCAGGAGTACATCGTTAATGAGGTTCAGGATGTCTATCGTCTTCAGGGTGTGAAGATCAATGACAAGCACTTTGAGATTATCGTCCGTCAGATGATGCGTAAGGTACGTATCGATGACCCAGGAGATACTACATTCCTTGAGCAGGAGCTTATTGACAAGCTCGACTTTGCAGAAGAGAATGACCGTATCTGGGGTAAGAAGGTTGTTACCGATCCAGGTGATTCTGAGAACTGCTATAAGGGTCAGATCCTCTCAGTACGTAAGTTGCGTGATGAGAACTCAAGTCTTAAGCGCCGTGACCTCAAGCTCGTTCAGGTGCGTGATGCTGTTCAGGCTACTGCTACCCAGATACTCCAGGGTATCACACGTGCTGCTCTTGGAACGAAGAGCTTCATGAGTGCTGCTTCCTTCCAGGAGACAACAAAGGTTCTTAATGAAGCTGCTCTCCGTGGTAAGAGTGATAATCTTGAGGGTATGAAGGAGAACGTTATCTGTGGTCACCTTATCCCTGCTGGTACTGGTCTTCGTCAGTGGCAGAAGATTATCGTTGGTTCTCAGGAGGAGCATGAGCGCATGGAGGCAAACAAGAAGAATGTTCTTGATTTCTCTAAGCAAGAAGCAGAGGCTACGCAGGAGTAATCCTTAGCCTTTCATACATAAGATTAAAAGGGATTTGCAGTCTATTCTGCAGATCCCTTTTTTTTGTATATTGCTTTAGCTGTAAATTTTTTATTAGAAAAAAAAGGGCTCTATAACGAATCGTGTGGGTAATCATAGAGAACTCAGATGAAAATATTACCTTTGTCTTATGAATATTACCGAGATTTTTACACAGGTTTTATGCCTATCAGAAGCAACTTGTTAAAAGGAGGGTAAGGGGATTCGTAAATACAGAAAACTTTAAGTATATGGTCTATTTCATAACAGGGGAGCTTAAACAGGATTACCCACACGATTTGTTATATAGCCAAAAAAAGTGAAGGTGTAAAGGTAATAAACAAGGAGAAAGCGGTGCTTTAATTCAATATTGCATCATCTATTTTATAGTAAGTGAACTGTTGACTATCTTCTTATAGTGATGATTAATGTTCCTTATATAGCATTTCTTTTTTCAAATAGGGAAAAATGAAGAGTCATATTTGGCAAAGAGGAACAGGTTAAGCTTATGGAAAGAGGGGGGGAGTGTGTTTTTGAACGGTTAGATAAGTTGGTTCATAAGGGAAGATACTTGGGAATAGGGGTTTTGTTTGTTTTTTTTAGTAGTTTTTTACATATTTGTTTGCTGCGAGGCATATTATTTTGTATTTTTGCATGTGTTACTTATAGCTTGGGTCATTAATGTAAATTGTTGATGACAGTTATTCTACAGACCAATTTTTGACATGTGAATAATTAATTTAAAATATAACATTATGCTCCGATTAATATATCTTGTTTTATTATGTTTGATGGTTTTGAATGTGGAATCACAAGGTTTAAGACTCCCTACAAGGCGGCAACATTCTACAGCAACTGCTGTAAGAGTAACTGTGAAGAAACCTTTGCCACTGCGTAAAGTTGTAAGGAATAGACCGCGTATTATTAAGCCACGTTCTGTGAAGACTCGTCTGCCTAGATTAGTTAATGACTATGATATATATGTATATGATGGTTGTTCTACTGTGGAGAAAAATACAAAATTAAAGGGTCGTAATGTGCACAAAGAAACTAATTGTGCAGAGCCTAAAGACGACAGGTTGAGTGAATCATCCCTTGAAGAAGATGATAAAATTTATACGATTGCAGAGCAAATGCCTTCGTTTGAGGGGAATGTGAATGCTTGGTTGTCTAGCCACATTCAATACCCTTCAGTTGCTGCAGAGAATGGTGTTCAAGGGCGTGTAATCGTGAAATTTGTGGTAACTGCTGAAGGCTATGTTGGTCAGACTCAAGTTGTAAGGGGAGTTGACCAGTCGCTCGATAGAGAAGCAATACGCGTTGTGAATAGTATGCCAAAGTGGAACCCTGGTATGAATAATGGAGAATATGTAAATGTCTGGTTTACTCTTCCTATTACATTTAAACTACAATAGTTATCAATGTCACATACCTAAAACGTTATCATAATGAGAAAGTACCTATTACTAAGTTTTGTGTTCGCCCTTATCTCCTTGTTGTCATCTTGTCAGAAAGAGGAAAGTGTAGCAGAGTATATACCTTTCAGATCGGAAAAGGATGGTAAATGGGGATTTATTAATTTAGATGGAGATGTACTATTAGAAGATGAATTTAAAAGAGAGCCAACCATCGTGTCGAATGATCGATTCTTTGCTAAGAATAAAGCAGGGTATTGGGAGATGTACACCGCTGATAAGAATGCACGACAAGTAGGTAAGGAGTATGTGCAAGCAGGAGCTTTTATTGAGGATGTTACCCCTGTCGTTGAGAAGGGTAAAGCTATTGACTTTATTGATAAGAATGGCAAAGTAAGGTTTACATTGGGTAATGTAGATGGCGTATCTATTACCTCATGTAGGAACTTTACTAATGGGCTTGCAGTGTTTAAGTGTGGCGGCTATTATGGAGCAATTGACGCATCAGGTAATGTAGTTATAAAGCCAGACTATCTTGCACTGGAATCAGCTAAAGATGGTAAGTTCATAGGAGTTCACAACAAATTTAAGGGAGTAAAAGATAGATCTGAAGTTAAAATAACCGTGTTGGATACGTCTGGTAAGGTTCTTTCAGAGTTCCCCTTAGCAAAGATTTCCGATGGTGTTGATTATTTCTGTGATGATATCTTGGCTGTAGCAAAGGAGGGTACTGATGGTAATAATTATTGGGGACTTATCAATGATAAGGGAGAGTGGGTTCTTCATGCCTCCCATAAGATACGAGCTATTAAAGGAATGAGAAATGGTAAGTTCATCTTTAGTGATGGTGAACAATGTGGCTTGATGGACTTTAATGGGGAAGTTCTGATACGTCCAAAGTATTCAGATATAAAGTTTACGGGGGCTAACCAGCTCTTTGTTCTTGATGACCATGTAGACCCTCAATGGAAACTAATTACCGAGGAGGAGGATGTTATATCTCCCAATGAGTTTGATGATGTTTATCCTTTGTCAGGTGATAAATATTTTGTTAAGGATGATGGTGATAGTTGGATTATTATAGATGATAAGGGTAAAGAAGTTAAGACGAAAGCTGATATTTATGAGTTCAGCTATAATCAGGGAGACACCGAGTTTGAAAGTCAGTACTTAGATCTTACGTCATTCATTAACGAATTACATATAAAGAGGGATGGGCTCTTGGGGCTTAACCTAACCATGGAAGTAGCAGATGTCATAAAGTCGTTTAGTTTCCTAGATAAGCAGTATGGAGAAGGAGATTTTAGCAACAATGCTTCATCGTATCGATATTCTAATGATATTAGTGTTGACTTGAACTTTAACAATGTGAAGTTTCAGATAGCAGCTTTGTTTGATGATAATGTTACTGATTACACTTTCTCATCAGGCTTTAGTAATATTAGTCCTAATCAAATTTCTGTTACCTTCTACAATGAAAAGCTATTAAAAAGACATTTGAGTCAGCTTACGAGAAGTTTAAAGGCGAACCTGAAGAAGGTTGGTACGGTTGTCAAGGAGACAGAGAATGCGTTGATAGTCGCTAGTGGCAATGCTTATTATTTTGTGGGTAGCGATGGTGATAAGGTTTATTTGAATTATGGTAATTTTGATGTTAATGCCATAAACCTTAATATGTTTACGGGTAGTGATGATGCTGTTACGACCACAAGTGATTCATATGCAGATGATGCGGTGTACGTTGATAGTGTTTGTATAGATTCTGCCGTAGTCTATTAGTCGATTCGTTGTTCTGTATAGACCTTTGATAAGTTCTGTAAAACTATTGCGTTAAGATTTGGGTAAGTGCAATGAAAGTATTACCTTTGCATAAGCTAGACCCTACGAGGCATATAAGTTGTAGATAATGCTTAACCTTGTTCGGTTTATTCAAGCAATACAAACGAATTATTTATCTAAATCTTTTAATTAAAATGGACAATAACAATCAGAATCAAGAGGGTCAGCAGTTACAGATTGATCTCTCACCAGAAATCGCTAAAGGTGTTTATACAAACTTCCAGATAATTTCTCATTCAAGTTCAGAGTTTGTACTTGATTTTGCTACACTTCTTCCAGGTGTACCAAAGGCAACTGTTACAAGTCGTGTTATCATAGCTCCAGAACATGCATTGCGTCTTCTTGCAGCTTTGCAGGACAATGTTGTTCGCTATGAGAAAGAGTTTGGAAAGATTGATCGCCATGAGCCAGAGCAGGAACCACGTACGATTGCTCCATTCGGTCCTGGTAAGGTTGATGCATAAACAGCTCTCTTTAAGGAATAAATGATGAAGCCGCCCAAGGTGTTGGGTGGCTTTGTTGTTTATATGATAGGATGGTGTGGGATAGGAGGGCGGTGAGGGTCCTTCTGGTTATATTAGCGTCTCTAGGCAAGCTAGCGTCTCTAGTAAGCTAGCATTCCTAGCTGTGCTAGCATTTCTAGCTGTGCTAGCATTTCTAGCTGTGCTAGCATTTCTAGGCATGCTAGTATTTCTAGGCAAGCTAGCATTCCTAGGCAAGCTAGCATTCCTAGCCATGCTAGCATTTCTAGCCATGCTAGTATTCCTAGCCATGCTAGCATTTCTAGGCATGCTAGTATTCCTAGCCATGCTAAGCAATCAGCTTATTGGTTATTTGCTTTTACTGATGAGTCTGCCAATTCTGGCAGTCCTGCTTGTTTCTCTAAAGAAATACTCTTGTCATTTATTCTTCATTATTAATAACTCATTTCTTAGCCTCTCATTTTCAGCTTTCAGTTCATTGTTTTCTTCCTGTAGTCTTTTTATAAGTTCGTCTTGCTGCCTTCGATAGCCAGTTCGGGCAGCATACATTCGCTCTTTAATCCCTCCTTGTTCAATGAAAGCTTTCTGAAGATGTTCAAGATAGCGACACATCATTCGGTCAGTAATATGTAAGAGGGTTATAGCAGTATTACAGAACTCTTCTGCTGTCCACCGATAGATGAATGGTTTATAGGCAGCATAATCATTATTCACCCTGCAAAAATTGAGGAGAGGGATATAGCGAGGATGATTTTTTCCCCACAATTGAAGATGTCGCGATTTGATGTAATCTTCGTAATCAGCTCTTAGTTCTTGTAGACTGCTACGTGCTACATTAATAAGCTTCAGCTCCATTTCAGTAGACGTCACACCATCTTCTGTTCCTTCGATGATATTCTGCTTTCCCGACCGAGCCGCTTGTACCATCTGATCAACTGTGCGGTCTCCATAGAGAGGAAGAAATCGTTTACAGAAGGAGAAAGTTAACTGATATAGAGTATCAGTCTTTTGATAGAAACGCAATGTCTTCCATTGTTGGTTCTTTCGTAGTATGTTTTTGTCCTCATTATTATCTTGAGCACTCTCAGGTAGGTTTGTTTTCATACAAATTGTTTTCTTTTGAAAGCAAAGATACAAAAAGAGAGGAATAAAGTCAATAGATGTCTTTCAAAAGTTATTCCTCCTATAGAATTAATAGTTAGCTTATAGCGACGTAGAAAGCATTGCTTAGATAATATAGATGCTGAGTTGATTATGACTTAATGACCGTTTGATTTCAAGAAGATATCTTTTTGAGGGCATACAAATACTTTCTTGAAGACTCGTCAAGCACCTATTCTTATTCAGCTTTACACCTGTTTGAAAGATAAGAAAATAATAACGGACGCAGAAAATGTGCGCCCGTTACAGATAATACAGTTATATGATATGCTTTATAGTCCTTGGCTTTGTAACTCTTTCTCAGGCATTGGTAGCCACTTAATCTTACGGTTTGACCAAGTTGTTGCAGCTGTTCCTTGTTCCAAACCACGGCGGATATCTGCAGTTCGTTCACCACGAAAAGTAAGGAAGATACGGCGCAGAGCGGCTATCTGAGGGAGGGTAGGGACCGTTGATAGCTGACTTGCTATATCATATTTCCCAATGACTTTGTTTACTTCTGTCAGTGCATCACCTGTCATAACACCCCTTACAATGAGTTCTGCTTTGACGAGATGGATATCATTCTCATCTGATATTGTCAATGCACCCTTTCTTGTTAAAGCCGAAGCATAAATGTTATATCGATTAGGGTTCTTCTTGTCGACACTTGCATGGGCCAGTGGAAGAGCTTTCTTCTCAGCATCTGTTATTCTTGCAGCCTCTAATGACGGACTTACCTGTACGTCACGACTATTAGGACCAATCGCACTGTAAAGAGGGTTATCGGCCCCATCATTGTTATAGATAACCTCTACACTCTCACTATCTTTCAGTGCACCTCCTATCAAGGTCTTTGCTTCAGCATACTGTCCAAGGTGCATAGCGAGTTTCAGTTCATAGGTTTTTATCTGTCTACTGGCAGCCTCATTGTCAACCCCCCTATAGTTCTTCAGTGCGTCAGACTGAACCTCTTTCATTGCTGCTTCATACTGTTCTTTTGCTTGATTTAGCATCGCTTCGTGTGACACCACAGTCTTGTTAAGGATGACAGAACCACCTTCTGCTGCAGGAGTAGTTGAGAACGACTCTGCAAGCAGTTGAAGTGCATAGCCAGCATGGAGGTGTCCCACGTATTTGCCGTATGCCTTTATAATCTCAGTCTGTTCAGCGTTAGCTCCTGTTATCTGACCTGCAATCTCTGACAGTTCGACACTTCGAGCATAGTAGTTATGTATTTTATTCCACAAGTCACTTTGTGTTCCCGATGTAGGGGGGAGGTTGTCTGTTGCTATCTGGCGGTAAAGGAGAGCATTAGGAATTGTCCCTTCAGTCAGTTCGTCGACTGTCGTACCTAATGCGAGGAAGGCTGCTGAAGCTGCATCACCCTGTAGTGTCTTCACATAAGCAGTCAACGGACCATCACTGATAGTATTTGTTTGGACGATAGCAATCATCGCGGACTTATTCAATTGTTCTTTTGTAAGTGTATTATTTGGCGTCCCTGCATTCTCTACCCAAGAGTCGCAGCTTGTGAGCAGTAGTGCGAGGGCGAGGAGGGTATATATTGACTTCTTCATTGTCATGTGTTCTTTATTATAATGTGAAACTTAGCGTTGCTGTGTAAGTACACGGGTGAGGCGTGTTGGTGATGTCACGTGACAAGCTTCCGATACCTCTTTGTTTACGTGTTCCACCATTGCCTTCTACTTGAGGGTCAGCACCTGAGTAGTTGGTAAGGACAAACACGTTCTGTATAGCAAAGGAGAAACGCATACCATTAACGACATTCTTTGTTAGCTTACGTGAGAGTGACGAAAGGTCATAACCTAAGTAAAGGGTCGACAGACGTAGGAAGTCGGCTTTCTCTATGTAGTTTGCTCTATAGCGTGCACTATGAGCTAACTCCTCAGCTATCTGATTGTATTCTGCTGTCCCTACTGCGGTGTTAGCCAATGCTTGCAGTTGATCGTTACGTTTCTTGAGGTTATCGCCCAATCCCGATACGTTATAGAAACTTTGGTTATAGACTGATGCCCCTAATGCATAGTTCCATTTTGTTCCGAAAGTGATGTTCTTAAATAGCTTCAAATCGAAACCAAACGAGCCATTGACCGATGGGAAGGGTTTACCAAGATACTGATAATCCTTGCTTTCTATTGCTCCTATATTTGCATTATATGTACCATCAGCATTGAAGGCTGGCTTCTCTACTGTATGATAATAGAATGCATAAACCGGTTGACCTTCTTTCACGACATTAGGATAGTTGTCGATATCCCTTCCACCAGTGTCAGTCACCTTATTCATCTGATAGTTAAGGTTTGCATATACATCAAGAGAATGACGATTGGCTTGCCTCCATAGATTTCCATTGTAGCTTAGCTCAAGTCCATGACCCTTTACACGTCCAACGTTGCGAGGGATACTTCCAATCCATCCATCACTCGAAAGGAGTTCATCATAGATAATGGCATCCGATGTGTACTGCGCATAGAGTGTCAGACTTAGCGTATGGTTGTTACGAATAGTCCAGTCTGTTCCCAGTTCAATCTCCCTCATGCGCTCTGGTTTAATGTCTGGGTTTCCTTTGTATTGTGGCTTGACAATAGGACCGTAGGCGCTGGTTCCACTCATCACGTAGGATGTGCGGGCATCTGTAGGATAGGGGAGTCGACCACTCTCACCGTAGGCAATGCGGAACTTTTGGTTCTTGAGGTTGTATGACGCACTTAAAGAAGGATAGAAGATACTTGCCACATTCCTACCAATGAGGTTGGATGCGTCACGTCTTAGGCCTGCATTAATAAACAGTCGGTTGTCATAATTCAAGAAGGCCTCGCCGTAAAGACCCCATGTTCGTTGCTCAAAGGTCGATTCTGTCACCGTCCGTTCGGTAGCAGCTGATAGGTTATCAATATCACTTCTAAAGCGTGAAGCCGATATACTGTTCAGTGTTTCATACTGACGTGCAATCTGTGAGAGAAGCGTAGCCGTGAGGTCCCATCTGTCTGCAAGGTGGAATTTACGAGTGGCTTTTATGTCCCAGTTAAAGTTAGAGTTTCGTCGGTTGCTAATATTCTTTGCTCCCTCTGCGTTATTACCTAACTTATAGCCGAATGGCAGACGATAGATACCTTCTGTATGGTTGATGTCTGCTCCGATGATAGTCTCAATCTTTACGTCGGCTGGTAACATATAACTCAGACGTAGGTTACCGATGAAACGGTCGTTCCCGTAGGTCCAGCTCTGTGCTCTCCACGTGCTTTCATCCACGTATGGCCAAGGAGTTTGATTAATCATAAGATTCCAAATGGCATCGTATCGGCCCATTGCTGTCTGCGGCAGACTGATGTTTCCATGTATGTAAGAGGCTGTAGCACCAAGAGAGAAGCGACCAGAACGAAGGTCATAAGCCATCTTTGCACTATGACGCTTGTCTTTGTTGCCTGGTACAATACCCGCTACGTCGTTCATATTGTATGAGAAGAAAAGGTTCTGATTACCCTTGAAGGCCTTTGACACTGACGTGTAAATCGACTTCTGCCAACCAGTCTGAAAGAAATTGTTGATGGGGTCGTTATTAACAAACTGGTCGTATTTCTTTGCAAGGGTGGCCGCGCCTAACGACATCTTCACCTGTATATCGGCCTTTCTGTTCTCTGCATTAGACGTCTTGCCACGTTTCGTTGTGATGACAATAACACCGTTAGCGGCCTCTGCACCATAGCTGGCAGCAGCAGAAGGACCTTTGATAACGTCGATAGAGGCTATGTCGTCAATGGTTAAGTCGTTGAGTGCACTGAGCGCATCTTGCGAGCTATTGATGTCTGAGATGTGCGAACTGTTGTATTTGACACCATCTACATAGATAATAGGGTCACGCTCCATGCTCATTGTTGCACCACTACGCATATTGAAACGGATAGGCATTCCCACCTTACCATTGCTCTGATACATTTGGACGCCACCCACCTTACCGTCAAGCATGTCGCTGAGAGAGTTGGTATGGGCGTTCTTGCTAAGGTTAGACATGTCTATATGGTCTACCTTACTTCCCAGTGCTTTCTGACTGCGAGCACTGGAAATACTGGCAGTGACCTGTACCTCCTGAAGGTCTATACCAGGAATAAGACCGATGGTTGGCTGACCTTTTAAGGTTTGTGCCTTAATGTCTTGTTCCTTAAAACCTATATAACTGATGTGGAGGGTCTGGTCGTCGTTTGTATTAAGAGAGAAGAAACCATCTTCATCTGTGACGGCTTCTATGCCTTTCTGGCCTCTTACGACAGCACCAATAATTGGTTCTCCTGTGTCTTTATTAATAACACGCGCCTTGTACATAGTCTGCGCATTCAAACTAACAGTAAAGGTGATTGCTAATAAAGCAATGCCTCGCTTGAAATTTTTTATCATGAACTGGATTTGGGTTATCCTTTTAAAATACTATTTAGACTATCTTTTCTAAAACATAATCTAATCCGTGGCAAAGATAACCTTTTTGTCTCGATGACACAATACCTAAAAATTGTAATTTCTAAGGACTGTTAGATGGGCTTATGGCTTGTTGTTTCAATCAGTTATTAGTTTCAATACCCCTTTTTCTTATACTTTATTTGGTTTCCTAACATCTTAGCCACTAATGAACAATAGGAACGATAGAGACTTTTTCTTACCTTATAATTGATGTTCCAAATGGTCCTCATGTCTTCAGAGTCCGTCTTTCTTTAAGTTTTGAAGGGCTGTAGACTCAAAAGTCAAGTGCGGTCTTAATGACTCTGATGAGAGTATTTACCTTCATTAAAATGGTTCCACTCTATCCATGAAGTTGTTTACATTCATATAGCCTATGAGCCCTCTTTCTGCTAATTGTGCCTTACAACGTTAGTATTCTAAGCTCATCCATGGGTAACATGGTCTTTTTCAAAGAAAGACATGATGCTGAAAAGCTATCGCTTAAACGCAACTGTCAATTTCTCAAATGGTTCAAATGATATTTATTCTATCGTATCTATCCAACTTAGGAACTCTTCTCAAGCTCCATATCAACTTCTTTACTCATTCAAACCCAGCCGCTCCATGTCCTTGCCATAAAGCCTCTCAAACTCCTTAGGCTTCAGTCCGTGGGCAAGGTAGAGCTCTACAAAACGCTTATTGACCGAAGGTTTAATCGTAAGTAGGTCTGTTTCACTGGCACAAGACTCTAAACCGGTTAAGCTCTTTATAAAGAAAATAGGCAAAGGGTTGTCTTTTGTTCCATAAGAAGGGTCATGCCACTGTGTTCGATTGACGTATGCAGAAATCGTTTTGGAGTCGTAAATTATACTTAATCTTTCTTTCTCTACGTCATACCAGACATTCTTATCCGTCTCACTTTGTATTACGTTATATCCTCCAATAAATGAAATAACAGCCAGATACCTCTTGTATTTAGGAGAGTAGAAGCATATCTGTGAATAAGTAGAGACCTCGGTGTGTGCCGTTCCTGCAAACCAAGCACGTGAAGTGAATGTTTTGTGTATTGGTGTTATCGCTGTGACAAAGGGTATAGGGACCACTATTGTATCCGAATTCTGAATGTATGTATCTGCATAGGGTGTAGCAGCTTTATTGCCACCGAGGGTAAACTTTGCAATAAGACTGACAACCAGTGGTGTTGCTACGGTAAGTGCAAACACCGTTCCAAGGTTAGAGGCTATCGAAGGAATCCTTGATCTGATAAAGTCATTCATTGTTTTATGGTTTTGAAAGCTCCGCTACTTAGGTGCTACTAAATGTATGCAGGCACTGTCAAAGGTATTCATTCCTACAGAAATAACGGTCGTTATCGTATATTCTTTAAGACTTTTTAGCGTAGAAGGCGGTCCTCACCATCGCAACCCATCGGAATAGAGAGAGGAATAGAATGTGAGATTACCTTTGTAAGACTGTCGATAGAAGGCGGAGGAACGTCAAATGTGCAGATAGGGATTGTAAGGATATTTCTTAATCTACTCCCCTTTACATTCGAAGAAAGGCTGAGTTTGGTGGAAGAAGAGGCCCTTCTGCGTTCAAGTACATGCCCTTCTTGCCTATTGAAGACGCCCTTCTTGGGGAAAGAAAGGCGTCTTCTATATTGTTGTGTATAACATATTGATTTATTGCATATTATAAGTTATACTATGGGGATGATGTATTCGTGTTTAGTACGTGCTTATCTTAATACGATGTAATGATTTTTTACGTTCTTGTTAGTTATGCTAACTTGTGACAAAAACGCCGAGACACCGTCATGAAGATACTGATAAGTGAAGTAGATTATTTCTTTTTTTACAGAGAATACTAAAAGGTTGCTGCGTAACAAACTTTAAAGCTATAAGGAGTATTTGGCAAATCACTCGAGTAATCAGGAGGATGTTTTATGGCATAGGCCAATGATATTTCCAGTTCAGAAAGCTAATAATCATCAAACCTATGGTTTTGGGATAGAGTTTATTAAGCGATACCATACAGAGAGAGTACGTTTCAATCTTGAGTTTGAGAACTGTCATCCTTATATTACAGTCAAAGCTTCAAACGTTAAGAATGTATGATCGAAGTTTAGTCGCATTATTTGGTCTTTGTAATCGTCTGAAATCACGATATTAAAGGCACCACCCCACTCTTGTAATCGGAATATTTTTGTGTGAGGTGGGATATGGTCCTTTTTTAAGACAGGTTTGATGAAGAAACGAGCTCGCTTATTTTTCCACTTTGCAGGGTCTATATTCTTAGGCCAAGGATCAATCTCTGACAAATCCCAATCAACACAATCTATTGATTGAAAGTTATTCAATAATAGGTATTTACTATCGGAGTTCTTACTCTCAACAGCTATCATATTATTATCAACATTAAGCGACATGATATCTATTATCGAATGGTCAAACAATATGAAATCTGCTCCAATTGAAGTTATAGGAGCTTTCTGGCCCTCTCGGAGAGCCATACACTCAATGTGCTTTCCGCCTTTTAATAAGTCCGGATAGTTGAATAGCCTCGTACTTGACATCTCTATACCGTCTATCCAAAGTGAAGATGAAAGGTTCTCATACGTTGACCATTTCCTACTGCTTGGGTTTATACCTAACTTATAATACATGCTAAATATATTTTAGTGTCTTTTTCTCATTCTGTCAAGAATGTTTCTGTTATTTCAAAAGTCTTTTCTCTGGTAGTCGTCCCTAATATTATGCTATAAAGGGACTTCTCCCTATCTTCAGTTCATTGCTGGTATAGGCTATATTCCATTCCCAGTTATTGCTGTAATCATAGTCTATAACCCCCTTTATTCATTTAGGATATATTACTATCATTTGCCCTTATCATTATGAGACATTATGGTTTTAGCATACTAAGGAAGTGAATTATGAATATTGCCAAAAGCCTGCCATTATATTACCTGTTTTGTTATGCTTGTACAAATATATTGCACCATACCCCAAGATATAATCTCCAGAAAGTAAATCCTCGGGATAGTAGTCTTCATCTATTTGTAAATAGAAGGCGAACCCATCTTCTTCTAATCTCTTAAAATAGTAATCCTCGTCTTGAATTAACTTAGGATTTGGAGCTTGTGTAACGAAATCAAAAGTCTCATTCTCTACCTCTTTATACCCCATAAGAGATGACCTATGAAGTCTTTCCAACGTGTAAGAACGATTTTCACTCTCATCTGAAAACGAATGAGTAAACACCTTTAATGAGCAGTTGGGATAAATATTATTATCTATCATTGTGTCATAGCTGTCGGGGATAAAGATAGATATATATTCATTAGGATTGTCAGGCTTTTGAATTGTCATGTAATATTTAAAGCCTTCTATATCTTTCTTTTTATCAAGAAAACAAATGGGTATATTGCCTCCTATCCTACCTATTCCTGCAGATGATGAGTCTAAATTAATATTGGCGACCTTATTCATAATTAATTATGTTTGGCTATTTGCGGATTCTTAGTAGCTGTCTATATGCTATAAAAGAATTTGATTTATTGTTAAGGAGTAAAACAGAATACATATAAAATTCTCGTTATTTACTCTGGAGCTGGTCCGTCTGATTCGTCTGAAAGCCCTTCTTGTTTCATCTCTTCCATCATTTTAGGACTACTGATACCAAAGTATTTATGCGTACGCGCATATTGATAAATCTCTTTACAGCGGAGCATTATCAGACAAGTCCAAGGCATAGGATCCCATACGTTTGACGTGATATACTGTCGATACTTCTCACGCATCTTATGTTCTGAGTTTGCGAAATAACAAAAGATTTGTGCCTTCTGTTGAAGAGTAAAGTGTTTACTATTCATATCATTCTCATCTCGCATAAGATCATATATGTAATTGGCAAAATGGTCATCATAATAGTCATGCTTTTTGCCTGTAGTATTATTCTCAATGGTCTCTATCAATAATGTATGTGCTATTATATTGTTGTTGGGAGCTTTATCAAAGATCCTATTTACAAAGTCAAATGGCTCATCTTCATGCCTAAGAAAATACCATTGGTTAAGTTTTGGACTTTGATAATAACGGTATGAAGAAAATAAGTCATCTAAGATGTCTACTCCATTATAAGGCATTCCAAGGCCGTCATCATCCCCTTGCGCCTGTAAGTTTTCTAATAGTTTGAAAGCCTTCATATCGTCATAGAAGATGAAGTCGTTTAGTGCTTTTATCTGTTGAAAGACCTGTGATTTTAGTTTTATCTTATCTCCCTCTATGGATAAAAGGTCACGAAGTAACCAGTTGTAAGTAATGAATCGGTCGTTATAAATCGCATAATAGGGTAGGGCAAAGCTGAAGTCACCATCGCTTCCAATTCCCTCATAGCCTTTTGTCTTATCCATTTTCAATCGAGTCCCAAAGACATATTTGACCCTTTCTTGGAATAGCTTTGAAGAAGGTCGGTTGTAGCTATGAGTAGTAAGATAGTATTCTACCAAAGGAATGGTCAGTTGGAAGTCTGTCTCAGTAGGCATATATTGGGGCGTGGACTGGTCATCACGGAAGTCACCTCCATTCCATGCATTCTCTTGTAATGCTATATGTTTTAGCAAGGTACCTTTGTCAATGCCCATTTCTTTTAACTTTTCCATACTGATTATGCTGTCATAATGAGCATGTGTCGCCTTGTGTGCCTGCATAGTAACAATGTTCATGCGCTTTGTCTTTTCAGTACAATGAACAAGCATAGTTGTCAGTACTAATAAAAGAGCTAATTCTAATACTCTTCTCATCTCTCTTTTTCTTTGAATAACCTACTGCAAAAGTATAAAAACAATATCGAATGGGGTTGTGCTCAATCAAATGGAAACCTTTTCAACAGATACTGGTAACGTGTGCGAATATAGCTAATCTTGTTTGATTTCAATGCTTCTGTAATGATTTTGTTCATCTGTTCTGTCTTATATCCTTGTGTTGACTTCCATGTGATAAGATGAATTATGCATCATTGTTGTTCTACTTGTTGTCTATAGGAGGGTTTAGGTCTAATCCTTCCCGTTCTATTTCATCCATCATTTTAGGACTGCTAATACCAAAGAACATGTGTGCACGTGCATACTGGTAGACTTTCTTACAGTTGGTCATTATTACATACGTCATAGATGTTCGGCCCCAATTGGCTGATGGAATATAATCAGCATATTTGTTGCGCATCTTATATTCTGAGTTTGCCAGATAACAGAATATTCGTGCTTTTTGGTCTATATTAAATTGTGCGGCGTTCATTCCATCTTCATCTTGTAACACTTGATACACATATATTAGGAACTTATCATTGTAGAAAGAACTGTTCTTGCCTGTTGTATTCCTCTCAATAGTCTCTATCAGTTCTGGGTGAACGATTAGGTTGTTCCCTTTCCCTTTGTCAAAGATATAGCAAAGGAAAGCAAAAGGATTCTTTCTTTCCGTATTAAAGAACCATTGATTTAATTCAGGACTACCAAAATAAGAATATTCTTTTAATAAATCCTCTAACATTCGGGAGTTGTTGTAGTAATCACCAATATCGTCTATCTCCCCTTGATATTGATACCGCTCTAATTGTTTCAAAGCGTCTGTATCATTATAAATCAAGAACTTGTTTAGTAATAGGATTTGTCGTAGGACCCCATTCTTTAGGCTAACATTATTGTTTTTGATAGTAATTAAATCACGGAGTGGCCAATTGTAAGTAATAAAGCCCTTCTCACTCACGGCATAGAATGGATTAGCAAAGTCATAACTAATATCATCTTTAAGGCTTGTAAGCAACTCTCCTGCCTTTAGACTCTTTCCAAAAACCTCCTTTATCCTTTTTGTGAATAACGCTTTTGAAGGTTTCTTAAATCCATGCGTATATAAATAATGCTCCACCAATGGTATTGTCAAGAGAAAATCCTCCAGTGTCGGCTCATATCTCGGCTTGGATTGATCATCTCGAAAGTCACCACCATACCAAGCAAGTTCTTGAAGCTTTAGGTGCTTTAAAAGTTCCCTTTTGTCAATACCCCAATATCTTAAAGAATCCTTTGTTATTCCCTCTTGTTCGCTATTCTCACTGACCTTTTTGTTAGACATCTGAGAAACAGGTTTTGCAGGCTCTGATTTACACTGTGAGAATGTGACAGTGTAAACCATTAATATTGCTATCAATACTATTTGTTTCATATTCTATCTTTTTGAGCGGTGGGCGACAAAGGGATAAAGGATGCGACGTTTTCTTTTTAAATTCTCCTCATCATGCCCAAGTTAAATGATGATCATGTAAGCTTAAGCTCGTTTTGTTAACATCACATGAATGTCTATTGGTAGGACTCAACAAGCATGTGCAAATTTAGAAAATCTTTTCATAATAGCATTGTATTGGTGACATAAAATCTTCTAATCGATTTGTTATGACATAGATGGATGTTGAATTATAGCGTAGTGTTTAGTCTAAGTTCGCATTTACATGTTATATTCACAGTTCGAATCTTTAATGTTTACTCGTGGTAAATGGGGGAGAATGTATCAGTTCTATGTCCCATTGTCTGCCAATCCAATGGTCATGACTCGCCCATCATACAAAAAAGACCATCATAAGATTCAAGAAAGCTGTATCTTTCAGATAGTCAATAAAATAAGAAAGAATAAAAGGGGTACGAGATGGAAACGAGCGAGTTTCTTTCCAATTCTTTATTCTGCATTGCCTCAAAGAACAC